>Ga0222649_1000315_pt1 | contig 17174 bp, 24 predicted proteins | sample AntAcemetagen337_FD_179865 | JGI IMG/M metagenome (GOLD analysis project Ga0222649, IMG submission 179865) | Saline water microbial communities from Ace Lake, Antarctica - #337 | ecosystem: Environmental > Aquatic > Non-marine Saline and Alkaline > Saline | place: Antarctica: Ace Lake... | reverse complement strand
GAGAAGAAACACTTTGCTTATCAAGGTTTCCGTATCTTAGGCACTCTCATACACTCTACGTGCTGAATATTTGTGCAACGTTCTCTTTAAGCTGGCTTAGTCTTCCATCCTCTACTCCCTAAAGAGCGTCCGAACTTGTGTTCACCAGTGTTTCTCTTTCCCTCACTTCTATATAATAACAAAGCTATTCAAAAAGTGCAAGGGTTTTTCAGCTATTTTGTACTGAACTTTCTAATGTTATTCTACGCGAGGTATGTAGAGTTCATTTACGTAGACCATCATATTAGTATAGATGGCTAAGGATAGCTGCTCTTCTATAGGTGTTATTCCCCATTCTTCACCTAGTCTTTCACATAGAGCAGCACGCTCCTCAATAACAGTGTAGTCCAGTGTAGATATACCTTCCATTAGGGCTAACATCTTCCGAGCACGAGGTGTATCAACTTCAGGGTATGGTTGTAACCTATCAAGCCATCTCTGACTGAGATAAACAGCCGGCTTCAAAGACCATCGCATCACTGCTTTACCCTCATGCCTCCCTTGTTCTAACACCGCTTCATCAGGGTATTTAGCGCATTCGGCATTCATAGGCATTATAGGCATTTCAGGTTTTACATAAGGTACAGGTATTTCAACAGGTTTAGGCTTTTCAACAGGTTCAATAACAGCCTCAACAGCCTCAACTTTTTTAGATATAGTAGCGCGTTTTGTTTTCCGTTGCGGTTTATCTAAACCTGTCAGGTCAGGACACTTATCCATCAGGTCGAAATACGCCCTAACTCTTTGACCCGCCTTTGTGTCAGACCATCTCCTAAAGCGTGACGTCCGCTCTAGCTCTTTAGGTGTAGGTTGGTATATATTCCAGATAGTCCCTTTAAGTACCCTTGTAGAGTCGTGTTTCATAGGGACATAACCCATATTCCCCTGTACGTAAGAGTGTATAGCCCTTCTAATAAACTCCGAGTCAGAGATACCCATACCTAGTGCCATTGAATGAAACTGAGTATGTGTAGCCTCACATATATTAAATGATACAGTCGACGAAGGTACAGTTTGCCACCTGGGTCTATATTCGGTAGTAGCTTCAGTCATAACGGTTCCTCTTTTTCTTTACTATAGCATATATCTGAAAAGTGTGTTATATTATAGATATGAAAAAGATAGCAAGGTCAAGGATGCGGTTATGGCTCAAACACCTGAAGAGAGACAAGCTGAAAAAGCAGCACGGCTCGCCGAGTTGGAAAGGATAAAAGAGGAGAGTAGGTTGGTTGCGGAAGAATACGCCGCCTTACGGAAAGCACTACGAGACTCGATGAAAGAGAAATAGTAAAGAACACAGAATAGGTATAGCACATTAATAAGGCTATACCTTTTTTTTATGAGAGAAAAACAGAGATATACGCGTCTCATCGAAAAGCTATCCTCTTTCAAAGCGGACATAGAGGACATCCTAAGGCAGGCTGAGGAAGTTTATCAGGCTTGTCAGGTTAGTGGCTATATAACCCAGAAAGTGGCAGGAAAGGATGCTATAGACCTTACAGAGCGCCTACCATCAGTCGCTATCCAAGCAGTAACGTTGAAACTGGCAGCTATCAAGTGGATAACAGAGCAAGCGGCGTTAGAAGAGATAGTTTATGAAGATAGTGACGCGACTGTTATTAAGGTTGTTTACTCGGAGGTTAAGGACTAAAAATGGAGATGCAAGAAAACCTATTATATACGGTGCTACAAAGGACACATGAAGAATATGACTTCTATGCTAGCACTTGGAAGACGATATCGGAACTGCGAGACGGCGCACCTAGCATCCTAAGGAACATAGAATACTATCTCCCGATGAAGCCAGATGAGACACGACGGGACTATCAAAGCCGGATGAAGCGGTTTAGCTATACACCCATATTTAGCACAGCCATAAAGGACACAGCCGCGAAACTAGCAGCGTCACCACTTTATGTAAACACCGAAGGAAACATCGACGTTATATTCGACTATATACGTAGTCATAATGATGTACGTGGTACAAAGGATGAAAGAACGTTAGTTCAAGATATATTCTTAGAGATGCTTTATTACGGTAAAGTATATATTACGGCAGATAGACGACCTCCGACAGTCATACCGCGTAGTAAGGCGGAAGAGACATCGTTAAGGCTACCTTATTTGAATATCTTACCAGTTCATAGCGTTATCGACTGGAATAGGGATGATGACTGGTTTAAGGTGCGTGAAATAGTAGCGGACAGAACTCCGACATCATTAGAACATAGGGTCAAGTTTACCTACTATATGGCGGGACAAACCGTAGTATATGAAGCACCGGTTCAGTTGAAAAATGGTGAGGTTTGGAAAGTATGGAACGGTTCCAAGTTTATGCCAACCAACACACCAGGGTTAAGCTTACCAATGGCAGTGTTTCCTCATAACGCACCAAATAGCCTTGTAACAGTTGGTGAGCTGCCAGCCGAGTTATGGGTAGGTTGTATGTGTTATTTGAAGCAAATACAACACATGAATATCGAGTCAAGTTGGGGAGACAGTGGAGTTCTAGCTGGTACTATACAAAGGGTGTTTACGCCATCGCCACCTATCAGTAATGATAACCCATCATACCTACAAGAGGAGCCAGAATACGACAAAGTATTACTAGGTAACAGACAGGTTTTAGTGGGTGCATCCTTTCAGTTCGTGGAGTCGACAGGGCAAGCTATCCGAAACTTGACAGACCAACTGAAAACTATAGAGTCCCAAATAAAAGGGATAGTGTCGATGAAGTTTGCGACAGCCGAAACATCGGTATTAGCGCAAAGTGGCGTTAGTAAGATGGTAGACCAAGTGCAACTGATAAACACGATGCGAGACTACGGAAACAGGGTACGGCATGTTTATGAGACAGCTTTACGCAACATGGCGATATTAATGGGTTTTCCGCCAGACGATATCATGGTACAAGGTCTAACCGACTTCAATGTGGATGATATCAAAGAGGAGCTATTAAACGCAGTAAGTGTAGACGGCATGCGTTCCAACATACCTCTAACCGCTCAAAAGCTGTTTTGGCAGAAGATATCTAAAATGTTGACAGGTACTGTCTCGACATTAGATGAGGATACCATACGCAACGAGTTAGAAGCTATATTCGACCCCAATAACCAGCCGGAGGAGGTTTAGATGTTAAAGACAGGAAAACTAAAGAGGGTTGGTAAACCGAAACCAAGAACCCGCACTACTAATGTAAAGAAGTCGCAAGCGGCTGCATTACGCGATAGGTTATCTAACGGTAGGTTTGCCAAAAAAGGTGATACAGTGACAGGGGCTTCGACTCGAAAGAGCGACAATGTAACAACAGCGAAGGCTAAGGTTAAAGGTCGTTCTCAGATGTCCAAGGACTTGAAACAACTGAATAGAAAACTATTCGGTTTTGATATGGCTTCTATCAAAAAGGGTATACAAAGCTCGACAGATAGGGTTAAAAAAGCTACTATCAACGCGTTCCTAGACGCAGGTGTAGGCTCAGTGCCAGCAGCCGTGGCAACGACTATAGCCAATAAAGCGGGCAGTAGGTTCGCACACGCAGCCCTAGCGGCAACATCCTTGGCAGCATTCGGAACGTTTACACCTGAAATAGTGGGTGTTACAAACAGAGTTAGTGGTACATACAACGACGCCAAAAAGCGTAGGGATAAGGCAAAGCTAAATGATAAAAAATAAACCTGGTGCATTACGTCGGATGGGTGGAGCTGGACGTCTAGCACGTCGTAAGGCTAGTGGAACCTTCCGTCGGTTACGTCAACGTGGCGGACAGTTCGCAGCCACTGGTAAGCGTCGTATTTCCGTTATTGGACGTCGTAAGGCTAGACTATTCGGAGCTGCTGTCAAAGGCGGTGTTAAGAATGCTGCGGGCGTTGCTAAAAAGTTTAGTGCAGGTTCAGTCGCTTTCGTTAAAAAACGTCCAAAGACAGCTATGTTACTTGGAGCAGCAACAGCTTTAGGTATTGGTGGAGCAGCTTACAAGATAAACGAAAACAGAAGAGCACGTGGTGGTCGTCCAAGAGGTTCCTAACACCTTAGGGTAGTGTAACAGCTACCCTTAAACAAAATATAACTAGAACAAACAAAGAGGTCACGATGGACGAACAGCAAATACGCGCCTTATTCGCAACCCTACTAAGTGAACAGCAAGCAAGCTTCACAGCCACCTTAGCAGAACATAGCAAGGTGTTATTGGCAGATGTTTCGAGATATGTAGATGACCGTACAGAAGCTTTAGAAAACCATGTTACAACCCCTGTTGCTAGTCCTGTTGATACCTTGGATGATACAAACCCGCTTAGTAAGCGCTTACAACTCCTTGAAACAGAGTTGGCAGAAGAAAAGACTGCAAAGGCAGCTAGGGAAAAAGAAAACCAAACCCTAGCCTTTAAACAGTCTATCAATGATGAACTAGGTAAGGTGCAAGGTTTACAGTATTCCGGCGTAGTGCATGAACTACTTTACAACCGCCTTAGTGATGGTTTTGAAAAGAAAGATAACGCTATTGTGACTAAGAATGGTCGCACTTTATCGGAAGAAGTGAACACTTTCTTAGGGACTGAAGAGGGTCAACACTTCCTAAAACCAGTCCAAGTGACTGCAACAGTAGGAGCTAAACCACCTCAAACATCAGTACGCAGTGAGACAGCTAAAACCTTGGCGCAAGCGCTTCTAGGGTAAACACAGTAAAGACGACACACCTATTAGGACACCACTATGCCTTTAACCTCTATTGAAACTATCGCTAAGGCTGTCGAGCCAGCTATTGCAAGTACACGCCTGACATCCACCCCTTTCCTATTAAACTTGTTTGCGCGCGGAAACATGCGTACCAAGATGGATACCTCTATCAACTGGAACGTTGATATGGGTGGCGCTGTCGCAGCTATCGAAGCAGTAACCGCTAACGGCGCTTTAACCGATACTGATGACGTGTACGCAGCTTCACTTCGCATCGGTCGTTACCGTGTTAAACATCAGTTCAACCTGTCACGTATTGAAATAGAAGAAGCTTCTATTCTTGCGGCGGAAGAACTGGCTGACCTTTTTGAAAGCCACGTAACACGCGGTATCAACCGTATCGCCCGGTCTATCAACCAACTACTGTTTTCAGGTACCGGTCTGGCTGCATCAGCCGAAATAACCGGACTAAATGTAGTTCGTGATAACACCGAACCTTATGCCGGTTTATCTCCCGTAACCTATCCTACTTGGAGGGCACTACGGTCGACTAATGCTTCTAACCGCGCTCTGACACCAGCACTGATGTTAGACTTCCAACAAGTGTTAGTAGAAGCTGAAAGTTTCTATGACATGATAGTATGTCCTCCTAGTATCGGAACAGCCTATACAAAGCAGTTTGTAACAGCCGGTGGTGGTTTTGGTCTAACACCTGACGAAGAAGTAAATGGCTTAACCCGTGTCGAACTAGGTATGGGTGGACGTTACTATCAAGGTATTCCTCTCGTAGAGGACGTAATGTGTCCCGCGAATACCATGTACTTCCTGAATAGCAACGACTTCAATGTCTATTCCTTTGCGCTTCAAAACAGCATGGGTGGAGACATGGCTAACACCGCTCTTATCGACCCAGCAACCACCTATGGTTTGAATATCCATCTTGCCGAACTACCATCAAATAACAGTGCAGTACGTTCTTTTGAACTATACTGTCTGCCACAGTTCCGCGTATTCAACCGGAAGTCAGTTGCATCCTTAGACGCTATTTTCTAAAGAAAGGACTAGAATGGCTACCCCATTATCGATATCTGAAACATTAGGGTACTATGAAGTTATTATAACTCAGTACCCTATTTCTCTAAGTAGAATGGCGTTTATCGACGCAGCTTTCCTAAAGTTGGAAGATGTCGATATAGCGCTAGCATCCGTGGTAACAGACGGTATGGCGGAACAGGTAGGTGATATGCGTGTCAACTATGGCAAACACGTCGCTATGCTGAAAATGGAAGGAACACGGTTATTACAGTCGATATCGGCTTACTCCGGGATACCTATCCGTTTTAACAAGTACACAGGTGCTTTAAATGAACAACTAACGTCAGCCGGTTCATATCCTTATATAACAGCGCAAAGTCAAGGACATAGGCGTTATAATATTCACGGAGACTTCTAATGGCTAAAAATATACAGTACTACGGTGAACTGTTTAATAAAGACCAAAATATAACACCAGAAGTAAGAAGGGCTATAGACAGTACCATACCATTTGGTTTGGCTTTGATACGTCAGAGAAGCCCAGTAAAGACAGGGGCATTAAAGGCAGGTTGGAGGGCGAAACCAAAGGGTCAGGGTATTGAATGGACGAATGAAGTGCCTTACACTATCTATCAAGAGATGGGAACGGTAAACTTCGCGCCAAGGGCGATGTTATCGTCATCAATGGCTGAAATAACACAACACTTCAAAGAACAGCTTAGTCGTGCCATAGGTAAGAAATATAATGAACCTAAGGGTAGGACAAAGGAACAACAAGAGAAGAAACTGAGAGATAAAGGTAGACCGCGGGCAAGCGAGTTTACATCTTCAGTACCAAGGTTTACCGCGCCAGGTTATGAAAAACTGACTGGTGGTGGCGATAGTAAAGGTGGTTTCAGATGACGTTAGTAAACAACCTATCAGCCTTGAAACAAAGGTTGATAACCAAGATACCAACTAGTTTAGGTGTTAGCCATTATCAGACGATAGTACTGACACACGGCGTAACAGTGTATACATTCACAGCTAAGGTAACAGAACCGTCACCATCGATGCTGATAAACTTTTTATCGTTAGGAGTCACGATAAATAGCGATAACCTGTATGTTACGAGCATCCCGTTAGTAGTGCCAGTTAACGCTCTAAAGTATGGAAAGATGTTATTCGAGGATGGTCAGAAAGGCGAAACACGTTATGTTATGACAACCGCCATAGTCGAGAATAGTGCGATAGTAACGTTATTCAGGACTAGAACATAATGAAAACATCTTTATGGCGTCAAGGTATCAAAGCTTTCCTATTAAAATATCTATCAGTTTCAACATGGGAGCTAGACTATCCTATTCAGGCTGGAGAGACAGTAGGCATATTACCGCCGATAACGAACGTAAACATCTATAAGAACGGCGCAACCGTCATGCAAAGTGCCACACAAGTGGTAGAACTGATAAGCCGGATAGATGGGACATTAAGGTATGATAACCTACCGATATCATTTTATGAAGGGATACATACGACGTTATCATACAGGTTGTTAACGGAGTTTGCGGATATAGCGGACATATTTCAGTTGCAGTTACAGTCATTAAACCCGATATCAATAGCCGAACGTGACGATGCGCGTGGAGACTGGTTTATCCGGGTGCAATGGTCTATGTCAGTTCAATGGGTTGCCGAACTTGAAGTAGGAACACCTGGTTTACCGTTCAACTTTACACAGATATTGGTAGGTATAAAGCGAGCCTTACCACCTAGAAAAGATATAGTAGATGATATAATAGCGCCAGCGCGAAACATATTAGATACGACACTAACTATTAACCGGATACCTTAAGCCTATGCCTATCTCACTATCGGTCTATAACACTCCAGGCGTTTACGTCGAGGAGAATACTTGGGGTGTGACGCCAGCCGCTTTATCCGACCATAGCGCGGTATATCTTTTAGGTTACTCCAGCCTAGTAGGTGCACCTAAAAACATACCAACCTTTGTTGAAAGTTTTGATAACTTCGTAAATGTGTTTGGCAGTACTAGCCTTTCTATTCCCGTTGTTAAGGCGTTCTTTGCGCAACGGACAGGAAGTGGTTTGTACTTTGTAAACGTTGCAGTAAGTCCTAGCCGAACCTTAGTGTTGTCGCCATTGACAACCGGTTCTGTTTTCTCTATCACAGTAAATGGTTTCGTTCATTCGACAACTGCTGTAGCCGGTGACACTGCTTTAACTATTGCAGGTCGGTTAGCGTTATTGGTAAACCAAGGTAGTGCTACCGTTTATTTGGATGGTTTAGTGCTTAAGCACGCAGTAGCGGATACCTTTACATTCAGCGCGAATATCGTACCAACTGTTGTAGCAGCGCCAGCCTTGCCAGATATTCAAGATGTACGTCTGACATTGTTACGCACTTTCGATGCGGACATGCCTCAAGGTTTTGTGTTGGCTCCAGAGTTCTTTAGACGGTTTACATTATCTTCGGAACAGGTACTACTTCAAAGTGGTATCGAAGCTCTATGCGCCGACCCAGCCTTCTATTGGATAGGTATCATCGACTGTTCCAATGCAGTAGCCATCTCGACCGATATAGTTCGTGCTAGCCAGACTGAACGCGCTTTGTACTCTAGTCCCCGTGGTCACTGTTCATACTACGCCCCATACTGTATTACAGATGTTGGTGTGACAGTACCGGCAAGTATCTTTGTGGTAGCGACTGCTTTACGCGCGCAACGTGATAGAGGGTTACAACAGCCACCAGCCGGTAAGAACTATCCGTTACGTGGTGTAACAGGTTTGACAGCGACTATCTCCAAGGTACAACAGGGTGTTATCAACCCTCTAGGTATCAACGCGTTACGGTTCTTTCCGAATGTTGGTTACGTTATTTATGGTGCACGCACGTTATCGACTAACACTTTCTATCGCTTTTATTTAGTAAGGTTGGTCTTGAACATCCTCGCCGGTACTTTGGAAACAGCCTATGACAACCTGGTTTTATCAGGCGTAGATGGGTTGGGTACTACCTTTGCCAACATCAAAGGAACGGGTGTTAGTGTTTGCGAAAGGTTACGAGTTGCGGGCGCGTTATATGGCGCTACACCTGACCTAGCTTACCGAGTGGTTTGTGACAGTACTAACAACCTACCTATCGACCTAGAAAACGGTCGAGTTGCGGTAGACGTTATTATCGTGCCAACAGCGACTTTAGAAGTGATGGTTGTCAGGATGGCACGCGCCGCTATCGGTTCACCTTTGACCGAAACTGTAACTGGAACTGTAAACACTGCGACGACATCTATCACCACACCTCAAGTAACAATACCTAGAGCATAAGGAGTACTAAATGGCTAACCTGAAACCTATTACGGTTCAAAACTTTATCGTTACGGTTAATGGAGCTACCGGTTTATCCGGTAACATCCTTTTTACCAAGGCAAGTGCGCCTTCATTCTCCCGTCCGGAAGTATCGTATAACGATGGTCAAACCGGTCAAACCTTGGCAACGTTTGGCTTCTCCAACAGGGAGAAACTAAGCCTGTCGAAACCGTATGACCCAGTTGGAGATGAAGCATTAGAGCTTTGGGCACAGAAAGAAGTAGAGAACGCCAACGCCGATACCAGCTTTACCATCACGGTACAACCGGTAACAAGTGACATAGCGGGAACACCTATTGCATCGGCTAAGGCGCGGGTATATACGGGTTGTGTGGTAACAAGACTACGGGTATCGGAAGTGGACAGAACATCTTCATCTTTGGCTATGCTAGAGATAGAGGTTTACTTCCAGAATAGTACCAAGCAGTAAACATGGTAAAGGTGAACCTCACTAAAAGACTATGACAAGTAACCTTACCATAACCCTATCGGATAACCGTATCATCACATTAGAAGCGCCTAAAGGGAAACATCTGAAGCATATCGCAGGATATGTTTCATCGGATGACGACCAAATAACAGCGTCTTATAAGTTGGTAAGTATCCTTAGTACGCCTAAGCTGACGTTGGAAGAGATAGATGAGCTAGACATGACAGACGCGGTGAGGTTGCTAAATGCGGTAGGCACCTTTCAGTCTCTCAGTGCAGCCGCATCCTAGTGGCGAGGCGTATCTATGTCAGTTTATATATGAAGGGCGTGGCTTCACAAGGCTAGAGCTATTACAAGCGGTTATCGCGGCAAGCGGACGTAAAGTGGTAGGTCTAGCTTTGGTATGGGAAGAGAGAGAGATATGGCAGGTAATAGAACTGATAGAGACGATGACAGGGTTAGGTCAGGATGAAATAGAAGAGGACGACTGGAGTTAAGAGATGGTAGCACTAGCGGGCATATTGGCGGCGACTGAAATAGCATCTAACGTTGCGAACGTTATTCAAGTTGGTATAATGGTAAACGATAACCTTACGCCAGCTTTAGAAACCTATGAGGGAAAGATAGAAAACCTAGACCAAGCGACGGATAGTTGGTTTAACCAGTTTACGCGTTCGATACCGACAACGATGTTGGATAGCCTAAAGGTAGGTGTAGACTATATTAGGGATGGGTTATGGTCAGCAGCCCAGATGCAGACGGCTATCATCGCCTCATCGTCGGACTTGGCAACCAACCTGAAAGTACCGATAGGAGACGCGCGTAAGCTGATAGAAGACAGTCAGGTAGCGATAGCGAACATAGCTGCGGCATTACCTGGAGAGACGGCGGGGTACGCGGACATATATCGTTCTATCAGTGGAACGTTGTCAAAGGAGTTTAAGGGTGACGACTTCAAGACTGAGAGTGAGAACTTCACGAAGAGGATAGGGTTGCTGGCATCGATACGCGGTGCGGACATGAATAACGCGGGTCAGGCGAGTAACCGGTTCTTGGCGGGTACGATGACTTTTGGAGAGGTTATCACGCAAGATGTGTTTGGGCGTAACCCTGCGCTTTACGCCGCTTTACTAGAGCAACTGGAAACGATGAAGGTAGACCCTGAGGACTGGAAGAATATAAAGCAGTCGATACGGACAAAGGTGTTTTCAGCGGCGTTAGCGAAGGCAGCACCTGACGCACTTATCGCCGAGTTTGAAGGCACATTCCAAGGTACTGTAGAGACTATTAAGACACAGATATTCGACCCTATATCCGGGTTATTTGGTATACTACGTAAGGTAGATGGTAAAGAGAACCGAACGACATTAGACGCGGCTAACGGCATCTTACAGGCGATGAAAAGCGTAGGGGATACGTTAGTGACGTTGGCAGGCGGTTTAGGTTTGAACCTCGACCCGTTGTTTCATCTGATAACATTCTTCGATGAGGTTACTAAGGTTGTCAACCAACTTAGGGCGACGATAAACAGTGATGACACGATAAAGGCAGTAGAGTCATGGCTGGCGGATATACCGACTAAGTTAGGAGACTTCATAGTAAGTGCCATCAAGTATGTCTCAGGACTAATGGAGCGGTTATTAGGCGCAGGGTTAACCGGTAAAAGCGTAGGTAACGTTGTTGGGATGGTGACAAACCTCTTCGAGAACCTCAAGGATAAGGTACTGGATAACATAGATGTCAAGCAACTTGCTGCACTGTACTTTCAGGTTAGTAAAGAGATAGCGGACTTCCAAAGCCAGCTATGGTGGCATTCTATCAAAATAATACCGGTACGCATCGGGAACTACTTCAGTGAAATGTGGCTTGGTTTTGTCAAAGGACTGGAAGATATCAAGGTGGTTTTCTCTAGGTTTATAGACCTGATAGGAAACATCTTTAAACCGTTGGTAGAGATGTTAGAGTCGCTAGGTAGTCTTGGAAAACCAACTGCTGTCATGGCAGGCGCTGGCATAGATGTTGGCGATGGGTCTATCAAGAATAACCCGGTTGTTAACGGTATAACGGGTGCAGCCTCTTCAGTAGGTGGTTTATTCGATAAGGTGTTCAATAAACCGGCAACCCGCATCTTGGCTCCGACTAACAAGTCTATCCGGGAGAAGCAAGAAAAAGGAGCCTTCGCCCCAGTAGTGAACATAAACGCATCAACCACGTCAAGTGCGACTGATATCGCGTCAATGGTCACAGAGAGTCTTAACAACGCCTTCAACGAATATAGTAACGGACTGTTAGCATAATGTATAACGAAAGGATAAGCAAGTTAAAAAGGCTAGAAGTGTCTCCGGTATGGGCTACTTTGAAGCGGTTGGATGGCGAAGGCGAATATGTCTTCCTTATAAACCCGTCCACATTCACAGTAAGCACTACGACGGTTGTGAACGCCTATATCGTGTTAGGTCAAGGTAAACCAAACATAAAACCACAGACACAAAACACAGCGTTTAGTCTACCTTTACTTTTAGCAACACCTAATAACGATAAAGACTTTTCGGATGACATAGCGTTACTATCGACTCTAAGCAAGCTTAAGACCGACCTAACATTGCCAAGGCTATCGTTTACCTTTGGTTCCTTTGAAGAGCCGTTATGTGTTATATCCGCTTTTTCTTATTCCGTTATTCAGTGGCGTGAAGGTAAACCAACAATGGTGACAGGTGGGTTATCCCTTATCGGTTTCCAAGATGTTGATAAGCCTACGCTTTTTAAAGAGGATGTACCGGCTAAACCAAAGGTAGCGTTATCGGCGCGGGAGCAAACACGCATAGCCGAAATAATACGCGGTCTAGAGAGGCGAGAGAAGTGGAATGATATCAGGGTCGATGGCGAAGGTATATCAGGTATCAACCGGGTTACAAAGAAGAGAGAGAAGATAGCATCGTTAACGGACATGACCCGCATTAGTCCGAATACCCCTGCGCTTTAAACAGGTTAGGTTTAGTAAACCAAACTAAACCTGACTAAATGGCTAACAAACTATTTGATAGTATATTGGCGGCGCAACGTGATGTAACCGAAGGTAAAGCGTTGGGTCTGGAACTGGCAATAGTAACCGCGAATAATGACCCACTAAACCTAAACCGCATTAAGGTCACAACTGCGGCGCGGGGTGCTTTAAGTGAGACTGACTGGCTATATAACATCAGCCTGGCTAGTGGCTATAGTGTGTCGAAACCTGTCATAGGTAGCACTGTCGTTATAGGTTACTTGGATGCCAACCCTCATACTCCGGTTTACCTTGGAACACTTCACAACCAACTAAACCCTCCTAACCCTGGCTTCACTGTCATACTGGATAACGAACAACCAACCGAAACATTCCGCGTTCAATGCGGTTCCATGACCCTAACAGTTGATAGTACCGGTGTTCGCATCAATGGCAAGTTAGTGGCGGTTGTTGGTAGTACTGACAGTCGTAACGATGTTATCGTGCAAGCAAACCAATAGAACATATTAAGGGTAGCAAACCAACGTTACCTTTTTTTATGCTTTACAAGTACCCTATTGAAGCGCAAGGTGGTGACATAGTATTACACGATGACTATAACACTGCCATTCAAGATGCTATTCGGCACTGCCTTATGACCGAGTTAGAGGAACGTGTCCTGCGCCCTGAATATGGTTTAGCCGATGTTCTTTTCTCTGGCAGTAACCTAACCGACCTTAGTGCTTTGGTTAGGAAAACACTTGACATCGGTCTAAATGGTTTTAGTGTTATCTATAGCGCAACCTGCACTTTCAATGAAGATGGGCGGTTAGACGTGGTTGTTTTATTTGACGATAATAAGGTGGTAATAACTGTATGACTATTCCAAAGCTAGTTCTCGACCCGCGTAATGATGAAGAACTTTTAGCACAGGCTTACCTCCGGGTTAGTAACGCAAGTGCCGGGACTCTGAATGCTAACCAACCCGGTTCCGCTTTGATGGCGTTATTGGAAGGTCAAACATATCTCACGGCGGAACTGCTTTGGTATGTCAACCTACTGCCTGAAGCGCTGGCTATCGAAGTAATGCGGTTAACCGGTGTTGAAAGGGTACTATCGACAGTTGCGACAGGTTCTTTCCTCATAACACTATCGACAGTTTTAGGTACACCTTTCGTTATTTCCGAAGGTACTGTCTTAGGTAGCTATGTAACAACTGAGACGATGGTTATCAGTGCTGGCGGTGTTAGTGCTTCGGTTGCCATAGCCGCTTTACAACCGGGTAGTCAAGGTAACGCCGTAGCTTACAGTATAAACTTGGGAGCTGTGACAACATACGTCCAAGCGGTTTTCAACGATGAAGCGATAACAGGCGGTTCAGACTTAGAGACACTTGAAGACTATTTGGTACGGGTTCAGGCAAGCCTGCGCATTAGAGACACCTTAGTCACGGAAGAAGACTATACCTCGGCTGCAACAACCTTAGCCGGCGGAACCGGTATCGCTGTCTCAACTTGTTTCCCACTTATTGCCGCCAATAGGTCGACTAAAGAAGTTGGTAACGCCCATGTGTTTGTTGCGTATAAAGACCTATCAGTACCTTCTGAAACCAGTCTATATAACATCCAAACCTTGCTTCAAGAAAGATGTTATATCGCCTCTTCAGTTTGGGTTAGTGCTGCAACCTATCTTGCCATAGAACTGGATATAGTAGTCCAAACCACATCTCTCGAAGCAAGTATCGCCGATAATGTTTACACCGCTTTGAAAGCGTATATAGCGCCTGGCGAATATGAGATAGGGTCTACCTTAGCCATTAATGAACTGGAATATATTACGAGGACTGTGACAGGTGTTAACCGCGTTACATCACTTTTCTTGAATAGTGGCGCGTTGAACCTGGGTATGCCATCGTTCTATACCTATCCGAAACTAGACGGGTTAACCATAACCTTAGTCGATAACATAGGGCGTAGTGTGACCTATTACCGAGGTTTGGGTGATGGCGATACCGTTTAGTCGTCTGATAGGTTATCGTAATACGTATGCGGTTTATGATGGTTGGTTACATCATGTTCGTCTACCTTAGTCAGTATCTCTTTGATAAGCTTGTTATTCTCGGTTGAGGTTTCCTTAACCACGTCTAACAGGCTTATCTGTTTTCTGACATATTCGGTAACATAGGTTGCGAAAACCTCCCGCGCCTTAGCGGTTGCTATCCATACTATGGCACCTGCAAGTGCTATAGCCCATAGCCCGCTCTTTATTTCGGTAGCCACATCACCAAAAGAAGGTGTACCAGACGACGACGCTGGCACTACTACTATCGGCTCAACGGCTACAGTGGACACTAACATATTTTGAAGTGCCATGTAACATTTAGCCTGACTTGGATATCTATAACCTGTTTAAGGCGTAGGGTTGTTCTCTAGGTCTTGCGCCTCTTTCATCGCGATAAGAGCATCTCTAATATTGTCAAGCTGATAACCGGCTCCTCCCGCGAAACCAGTAGCCTCTATATAGGCAGCAAACTTGGCTAGTACTATCAAAGCCACCTTTGTCTGACGGAAGTTGGTTATGTCATTACAATAGTTTAGGAACCTTTGACCATTCGGAATAAATGGTGGAACGTATGGCTTCACCTTTATCTCAGAAAACGAGTTTGCAAAGTTCCATGATAGTACTATATCCGGGTTAACCAGGACTGTACCTTCTACGGCGTAGCATTCGTTCCAGTTATACGGTTGGTCTGATAGTAAACCGACTGCCAAACCTTCTAATGTTGTTATGTACATATCCGGCGCTACCTGTACCCATGAAACAAAGTAGCGCGTCCATCCTTGAAACTCCATGTAACATCCTTACCCTATAGGTATAAAGTTTAATGTGATAAGACGTCCTATAGTGCTTTGACCACGGACATACGTTAGGTTAGGCGTAACACCCGTAACTGTGATACCGGCACTATCACCTGCGAAAGAACCGCCTGAAGGTGGTGTGTACCAGTTTGGCATAGTCCAAGTGTTTACACCGGCAGCAGTACCTCCGGCTGGGACACCACTGAAACCACCTGCCAAGTCTAGTGTTGCGCCTGTTGTGTTTATTGATGGCGCGCCTAATACGATATAACCACCTGAACCACCGAAGCCGCCTCCTATTAGTCCAGCAGACGTTCCTAAGCCGTTAGAGATAGCGTTACCACCTACGCCACCTTGTACCGATAAAATAGCACTACCACCTATTGTAATGGATATAGTACTTGATAACCGTATTAAGCCGCCTGAGCCTGCGCCACTACCAGATACTAGACAGGTTGCACCACCACCAGCGCCTGACACTGGGTTCTTAGCAGCGTTAGCCCCGCCAATACCTCCATCACCACCTTGCGCGAATATGACGCCTGTCACGTTGATAGTACCAGCCGCTTCTATCCAGAAACAACCGCCTCCACCGCCACCTGGTGCTGACCAAAACCAACTAGCTCCCGGTGCAAAGGCGATACAGCCGTTACCACCTGTTCCAAATGGTTGCGCACTATAAGGATAACCTGCGCCTGATGTTCCCAAACCTTGACCTGCCCCTGCCGATAAAACTGTTCCTGCGCCGATGTCATACGCTAACGGAGCACAACCTCTTGAAGCCGGAGTAACCGTAACCTGACCCGCTATCACTACGTTACCCGAACATATAATGCGGGCAAAGGCGGATACCGTTACTAACACACCACTAGGCACTGTAAAGTTTCTAAAGTAGTATTCACCGTCTTCCAAGGTCATACCGTTTGTTGCCGTAAAGTCCGTTGTCGATGACCCGCCAAAGGTTCGGATAACGTTTGCTTGCGGTTGCACTTGTCTATGACCTGCGTCACGTAAGTCGGTCAAAGATGTTACTACGCCACCTGACGCGATAACAAAGGCTAACAACCGTCTCACAACGGGAGGTGTCGTTCCTGATGTTATAGTACCTAAACCATCGGCATATATGAATGTGTTCGCGTTATTCGGTACGACTATGTTTTGTGTTGGTTTTAAGAGGTTTGTTCCATTAGGTAACACCAAAGTACCTGTCGCGATATTGATAGTCAAACCTGATACCACTGTTGGTAAAAAAGCATCGGCGATGTTACCAACCCTACCTTTTATGTTTCCTGCCACGTTAGACAGACTATCATCCGTTAACCTAGCCTTATGACCTAGCCACTGGGTTTGGTCGTCAAACACTTGGTTGAAAGCCAATGTCGCAAGGTCAGCGATAAAGAAGTCACCATCGGTAAAGGGCGTATTTGGATATAAAACCATGACTACCTACTCTTATGTTTTATGCTGACCTTACTATGTTTATCCCGTGTACATTATGTAGTTTAGGATAAGACATGGGTTTATCATATTGAACGCGTCGTTATTACCTTGGTTTGCTATAGCGTGTGTATGCGCGTTATAGCGGCTAAGACCACCTGTCGATGTTACACGACCTACACCTTGTGTTACCACACCACCACCACCATAGTTGAAAGCCACATCATCGGATGCCACTTCGTTTGGTGTTGCGGTTACGCCTCCGTGGTTGTGTACTGGTAGGTTTCCGACTGTTAACACCCTGTTACTATTACCCGTACCTACGCCGATATTAGTCGCCGAGTAGTTCC
>Ga0222649_1000314_pt1 | contig 17216 bp, 10 predicted proteins | sample AntAcemetagen337_FD_179865 | JGI IMG/M metagenome (GOLD analysis project Ga0222649, IMG submission 179865) | Saline water microbial communities from Ace Lake, Antarctica - #337 | ecosystem: Environmental > Aquatic > Non-marine Saline and Alkaline > Saline | place: Antarctica: Ace Lake... | reverse complement strand
ATAATAACCTAATAACTTTCGCCCACGTAGAATATTCGTCAAATACTTAAAAATCATATATATAATAACCTAATAACTTTCGCCCACGTAGAATATTCGTCAAATACTTAAAAATCATATATATAATAACCTAATAACTTTCGCCCGCGTAGAATATTCGTCAAATACTTAAAAACCATATATATAATAACCTAATAACTTTCGCCCACGTAGAATATTCGTCAAATACTTAAAAAACAGATGATATACTTTGCTTCGCCATACATTCATTATATCCTTAATAAATCCGGAATATATCACCACATCATATATCAAAACTTATTTATTTTTTGCTTAAATATTATATACTTTAATGATAATTAATTTTACAATTCTTATTATAAATTAAAAAATGATATATATATTATGTAATAAATATATATTATAATAGAATGGATAATATAGACGAAGCTAAAGCATTAATAGACAAACAAACACAATTTTTAGAAAAAAGAAAGATTATTCATGCTCGTTATAAAATTAAAAATGCTGAAAACTTCCAAGAAAAACTACGCATATCTCAAAAGAAAAACTATTATAAAAAGAAAAAACTTTTAGAAGAAGCAAATAAAATAACGGGAGTTGTTATTGATACTCCTTATGTTTTACCTGAAAATGATATTGATGTTGAAAATGATATTGATGTTGAAAATGATATTGTTGTTGAAAATGATATTGTACCTCTATACGTAAAATTGAATAAAAATATAGACGCTCAAGCATTAATAGACAAACAAACACAATTTTTAGAAAAAAGAAAGATTATTCATGCTCGTTATAAAATTAATAATGCTGAAAACTTCCAAGAAAACCTACGCATATCTCAAAAGAAAAACTATTATAAAAAGAAAAAACTTTTAGAAGAAGCAAATAAAATTGCGGGAGTTGTTATTGATACTCCGTATGTTTTACCTGAAAATGATATTGTTGTTGAAACTGATATTGTACCTCTATATGTAAAATTGAATAAAAATAAAGGAGTATCTTCTAAAAAAATACCATCATATATAAAAGTTATTAAAAATATTCATAAAAAATATACAAATAATGAATTAGATGATGACATTTTAAAACGAGTTTTTGATGGTTCTTATACAGAAGAAGATGAATTATATATTTATAATGAATTTCCATATCTTTTAGATATTGAACCTTTTATTGAGTTTATGTCATTAGTTTATGTTAATACTAATACACTGAAAACATACCTTATGCCGTATAATGTTATTACAAGTCATATAGAAACATATGAAAAGTCATATCAAATATTAGCAAAACTTAATAATGTATGTACTGATGTTTATAATAATGAAAGAGATAAAAACATTATCGATAAACCTAACAATATTATTAGTTTCAATCCTGTGTCTATTAATGAAATTATTAATAATCCTGTGAATTTTAAAGATAGTAAAGCAAAACTTATTTATGGTTTATATATGTTGTTAGATGCTCCAAGAAGACTTGAAATTAGATCATTAAAATTAACAAATAATCAAAATATTAATGAACTTAATGATTATAATTATCTTATTATTACTGACGATGTTTATACACTGGTGTTTAATGATTATAAGACTGTAAAAACTTTTAAAAAACAATCATTTACTATTTCCAAACAATTAAAAGATATTATTGATGTTTATTGCAAAGACTTTAATATTACTATCGATGATTATTTATTACAATGTAAAAAAGGATATATAAGTGAAACTGTTATTGCTAAATTAATTAAAACTACTTTTAATAAAATATATAATTATCCTATCACTAATACTGATATTAGAATATCTGCGAGTACTTATAATCATACACTTAATAAATCTATCGCTGATAATAAGATATTCGCGTCTAAAATGGCTCATTCATATATGATTGACTTACAATATGTTAAAAAAATACCTAAAGTTTTATCTTAATTAAATAATGTTTTGTAATTTATTTCTTTACGAATATACAATGTATTAAATATATTCTTTATTTTTATAAACTTTATATTTTGAGTACATAATTATATATTTCTATAACTTTTAAATATTTCAATATATTCTTGGAAAAAAAGATTATGTACTCAAAATATATATTATTATATATTTCACCTTCAATATAAATGTATTATAAGGAAAAAATGTATAATTAATCCCATTTATATATTTTTTGATATATGCTGGATTGTATTACATAAATTACATATAACATCTTCAGTATTTTTATAACTCAATTCATATGTATTATTATATGATTTAATATCATTTATAGTTTTTCTTATTGTTCGCTTATGATTTATTTGATAATAAAATCCTAATTCTCTTAATATATAATTAATTTCTGTAATAAATGCTAAAGTTATATTAATAATAGGTCTTATTCGTATTCCATTTGCTTTTTTATAGTTAGTAGAATTTATAAGATGACTTTCATATAATTTATTAGATATAATATATTCAGTTGTTATATTTTCAGGTAATTCATATAAATATTTAATATTAAAAATGTGATTTAATAAGGTTGTAGCATATATAAAATTATGTACTCAAATGGTAACCTTAAGGTTTCACAAAATAGTTATAAATAATGGTATCAAATTAAATGAGTACATAATTAATTAATTTTAAGAAAATGTTAAAAGTTATAGAAATAAATAATTATGTACTACGCTACTCAAAATATATTCTTAAGGTTTTATCAAAATAGTTATAAAGAATGGTAATAAATAAAATGAGTACATAATTAATTAATTTTAAGAAAAATAAGAAAATGTTAAAAGTTATAGAAATAAATAATTATGTACTCAAATGGTAACCTTAAGGTTTTGCAAAATAGTTATAAAGAATGCTAACGAATGAAATGAGTACATAATTAATTTATTTTAAGAAAAATAAGAAAATGTTAAAAGTTATAGAAATAAATAATTATGTACTCAAATGGTAACCTTAAGGTTTTATCAAAATAGTTATAAAGAATGGTAATAAATAAAATGAGTACATAATTAATTAATTTTAAGAAAAATAAGAAAATGTTAAAAGTTATAGAAATAAATAATTATGTGCTACGCTACTCAAAATATATTCTTAAGGTTTTATCAAAATAGTTATAAAGAATGCTAATAAACTAAATGAGTACATAATTAATTTATTTTAAGAATATATAGAAAAGTTAAAAAGTTATAGAAATATAAAATTATGTACTCAAATTGTATTATTAAATATTTGCAAATTCTTATAAAGAATGCTAACGAATGAAATGAGTACATAATTAATTAATTTTAAGAAAAATAAGAAAATGTTAAAAGTTATAGAAATAAATAATTATGTGCTACGCTACTCAAATGGTATTCTTAAGATTTTGCAAAATAGTTATAAAGAATGATGTTAAATAAAATGTGTAGATAAGCGTATAATCAATAAAATATATAATATGAATTTATTAGTATTATAAAAGTATCTTTGTTTCACAAAAATATAAAAATATAAAAATATATAACATATAGTACCCTTACATCCATCTATCTCTCTATATCACACTCGCTCACACACAAACACATTCATAAACTCATTTAATATATCACCTCATCAAAGCGAGAGCAACTCCCGCGCATACATCTTTTTTCAACTGTATCTTCGCCTTCTCGTCTTCAATTGCTTTTACCAAAATATAGTATTCGTCTAACTTTCCTACTATTAAGTCATAATATTCATCTATCTCATAATCATAAATCCAATTCCGGTATTCATCGTGGTCCGTAACTACTGAATACATTTCGTATCCATCCATATCAAATATCATATATATTTCTCCGTCTTCTTCCTCATATTCTTCCCATTCTTCTACCATATCATCTAATGTTTTCTTTATTCCCTCCATTTCATTAACTACATTTTCTCCAACAATATACTTCTCGTTTTTATCATCTAATTCAATCTCAAACTTACAATTAGCCCATTTTTTCATATCTATATATTGTTTATCAAACAATAGGAACGCAGCATACTGTAGAGACGATCCATACTTCGGCATCTTCTGTTCTTCTTTTCGTTTTTGTGTTTTACACACGGTTAGCTTGTTAGCTTTGTTGATTCGCTCTTCTTGGTTTGGCGGATGATAATATATTCAAAAACAGGTATCAATTTTAATCTTTAAATTCTTATTTCAGGACATTTTCATTCTTTAATATATATGTGTGTATTCTTATTTAACAATGTAATAGTATATTATGCTATTTGAGGAAATGTATAGAGTAGCGTATAATCTTTTTATTTTTAGAATATTTTGAAAATGTTAAAAGTTATGGAAATATATAATTATGTGCTACGCTAATAAAATGTGTTGTAAAAGATTATTGAGTTATAAAGAATGATAACAAATATAACGAGTAGTGTATAATCTTTTTATTTTAAGAATATATAGAAATGTAAAAAGGTTATAGAAATATATATAAATGTCTTCTTAAAGATTGGTGATATATTGTTATGAATAATGCTACTTAAGGGAAATAGTACATAATTTATTTTTTTTAAAGAATATTTGCAAAAGTTTAAAAGTTATAGAAATATAAAATTGTGTACTCAAATTGATTGTTAAAATATTGTTAAAGATTGTTTAGAATGATAACGAATGAAATGAGTACATAATTTATTTATTTTAAGAATTTATAGAAAAGTTAAAAAGTTATAGAAAAATATAATTATGTACTCAAATTGATTGTTAAAATATTGTTAAAGATTGTTTAGAATGATAACGAATGAAATGAGTACATAATTTATTTATTTTAAGAATTTATAGAAAAGTTAAAAAGTTATAGAAAAATATAATTATGTACTCAAATTGATTGTTAAAGATTGTTTAGAATGATAACGAATGAAATGAGTAGAGTAGCGTATAATCTTTTTATTTTAAGAATATATATATAAATATATAATTATGTTCTCAAAATGTAATAATGTTATTGTAAAAGATTATTGAATTATAATTATGAATGATAACGAATTAAATGAGTAGCCTAGCCTATAATCTTTTTATTTTAAGAATATATAGAAAAATTTAAAAGTTATGGAAAATATATAATATAGGCTAGGCTACAAAAACTGGATTTTTAAAACAATATAAAGTGTTGTTATTTATCTATTATAATGTAATATATTCGTATATTATACTACTTAAGGAAATTAAAACAAAGTTTTTTAAAATATACAATATGAACTAATTAGTATTATAAAAGTATCTTTGTTTCGCAAAATATAAAAAATATAAAAATATATAATATACATATATAACATATAGTACATTTACATCTACCTTCTCAACAAAGCGAGAGCAACTCCAGCACATACATATTTCTCCATCTGTATTTTCATCTTCTTTTCCTCCATGTCTTTTAACAAAGTAAAGTATTCTCCTAACTTTCCTGTGATTAAGTCGTAATACTCGTCTATCTCATACTCATATACCCATGTCCTATCTTGTTCTTTTGTATAATCACCGATTACGTATTCCGCCATATCAAATATCATATATGTTTCCCCATTCTCTTCATAGTATTCTTCCCATTCTTCCACCATATCTTCCAATGTTTTCTTAACTTCCTCCATTTCTTCTACAACCTCTTTTCCCATAATATACATCTCGTTTTTATCGTCTAATGCGATCTCAAAACTACAATTAGCCCACTTTTTCATATCTATATCTTGTTTCTTAAACAAACAGGACGCTTCCAACTGGAGATATGAACCATATTTAGGCATCTTCTTTTCTTCGTTTTTTTGTCTTCCTTCTTCTTTTCCTTTACGTGTTTTAAACACGGTTAGCTTGTTAGCTTTGTTGATACGCACTTCTTGGTTTGGCGGATGATAATATATTCAAAAACAGGTATCAATTTTAATCTTTAATTTATTTTTTTAGGACAATTTTATTCTTTAATATATGTGTGTGTTAGTAATATTAATATAAAGTATTGTAAAATCACAAACAATATAATAGTATATTATGCTACTTAAGGGAAATGATTAGTGTAGCCTATAATCTTTTTATTTCAAGAATATATAGAAATGTTTAAAAGTTATAGAAAAATATAATTATGTTCTCAAATGGTATTCTTAAGATTTTGCAAAATAGTTATAAAGAATGATAACGAATGAAATGAGTACATAATTAATTTATTCCAAGAATATTTTGAAAATGTTAAAAGTTATAGAAAAATATAATTATGTACTCAAATGGTATTCTTAAAGATTGGTGAAATAGTTATAACGAATGAAATGAGTACATAATCTTTTTATTTCCAAGAATATATAGAAATGTTTTAAATTTGTATTAATATATAATTATGTACTCAAAATGTATTCTTAAAGATTGGTGAAATAGTTATAAAGAAAGATAACGAATGAAATGAGTACATAATTAATTTATTCCAAGAATATATAGAAAAGTTTAAAAGTTATAGAAATAAATAATTATGTACTCAAATGGTATTCTTAAAGATTGGTGAAATAGTTATAAAGAATGATAACGAATGAAATGAGTACATAATCTTTTTATTTCAAGAATATATAGAAATGTTTTAAATTTGTATTAATATATAATTATGTACTCAAAATATATTCTTAAAGATTTGCAAAATAGTTATAATGAATGAAATGAGTACATAATTAATTTATTCCAAGAATATTTTGAAAATGTTAAAAGTTATAGAAATATAAAATTATGTACTCAAATGTATTCTTAAAGATTGTCGAAAGATTGTTATGAATAATGCTACTTAAGGGAAATGAGTACATAATCTTTTTATTCCAAGAATATATAGAAATGTTTAAAAGTTATAGAAATATAAAATTATGTACTCAAATGTATTCTTAAAGATTGTCGAAAGATTGTTATGAATAATGCTACTTAAGGGAAATAGTACAATTTATATTTCCAAGAATATATAGAAAAGTTTAAAAGTTATAGAAATAAATAATTATGTACTCAAATGGTATTCTTAAGATTTTGCAAAATAGTTATAAAGAATGATAACGAATGAAATGAGTACATAATCTTTTTATTTTAAGAATATATATAAAATGTTAAAAGTTATAGAAATAAATAATTATGTACTCAAAATGTATTCTTAAAGATTGGTGAAATAGTTATAAAGAATGATAACGAATGAAATGAGTACATAATCTTTTTATTTTAAGAATATATAGAAAAGTTTAAAAGTTATAGAAATAAATAATTATGTACTCAAATGGTATTCTTAAGATTTTGCAAAATAGTTATAAAGAATGATAACGAATGAAATGAGTACATAATCTTTTTATTTTAAGAATATATAGAAAAGTTTTAAATTTGTATTAATAAATAATTATGTACTCAAAATATATTCTTAAAGATTTGCGAAATATTGTTATAAAGAATGATAACGAATGAAATGAGTACATAATTAATTTATTCCAAGAATATTTTGAAAATGTTAAAAGTTATAGAAATAAATAATTATGTACTCAAATGGTATTCTTAAGATTTTGCAAAATAGTTATAAATAATGCTAACAAATGAAATGAGTACATAATCTTTTTATTTTAAGAATATATAGAAAAGTTTTAAATTTGTATTAATATATAATATAGGCTAGGATACCCAAATGGTATTCTTAAAGTTTTTGCAAAATAGTTATAATGAATGATAATGAATAAAATGAGTACATAATTAATTTATTCCAAGAATATTTTGAAAATGTTAAAAGTTATAGAAAAATATAATTATGTACTCAAATGGTAACCTTAAGGTTTTGCAAAATAGTTATAAATAATGATAACGAATGAAATGAGTAGCGTAGCGTATAATCTTTTTATTTTAAGAATATTATAAAAAAGTTTTAAATTTGTATTAATAAATAATATAGGCTAGGCTAATCAAAATAGATTGTTAAGGTTTTGCAAAATAGTTATAAAGATTATATGTAAATGTTAAAAGGTTATAGAAAAAATGTAATATATGCTAGGCTACACAAAAGGTATTATAAAAGATTGGCGAAATCTTGTTAGGAATAATATATAATATATAAGATAAAAATGTTCTATATTTTTTTTAAAAGTGTTAAAAATGATAGGGTAAAATTAAAATAGTATTATCCACCAAACCAGAGGTGAATCACAAAAGCTAACAAGCTAACGAGCTAATAAAGAGCTAAAGAGACAAACAAAATGCTGATGACAGACAATCAAATGCTACGACTTAATGCCCGAGATATTTTCAATGGTTTTTCAATTGATATTAAAGAATTCAAGAAAAAAGAAGCGAGTATTATACGGGATGAAGGAACAATTGGAAAATACGAAGAAATATTGAATACATTATCGCTAATGCGGAAAGAATATATTATTCCTTTGACTGATATGTATCTAATGCGTTATGTTATTAAAAATGACGAAAATGCTATATTCGAAGATTCAGATTATAAGGTATTCAATTTAGGAGGGTATGTCGCAAATGGACGCGAATGGATATATAAAAGTGAAATAGATGATTATTATTTCATTATTGATAATCAAATTAAAAGTTATTATAAATACGTAATCTATGTTTCATTTGATGAATTATATGTCGATAACTTTAAAATAGAAACAATGGATGATATTCATTCTAAACAAAAAATACAAAAATATATGGAACTTAAAAAAGACTTAGAAACAGTTATGATGAAGGGAGAATATATCAAGACTAAAAATGATTGGGATATTATTACAATTGATTACATTGAGAATAATAACGAAATGGAATTATTGATTGAATCAGGATATTTCATTTATCCTCTCACCGAGCACTATACATATACAGAAGGAAGGAGATGGGCTTATATGTGTCAAATTAAATGTTATCATTTATATATTTGTAATAAGATTGACGAATATTACAAATATGTAAATGGTCTTAATGTAAATGCTGGAGTAGCTCTGGCTCTTCTTCTAATGCGGTAATATTAATATACATTAGAAAGTCGTAAAAGACGTGTTATAATAGTAGGAAAAAATAAAAAAAGTTATTGATTGGATGTATAATCAATAATTTTTTTATATTAAATTGTGTATTATGTTTTCGTATATTATACTACTTAATGAAAATGAGTAGCGTAGAACATAATCTTTTTATTTTAAGAATATTATAGAAATGTAAAATAATTATTTTAATAATAAACTTTCAAAGAATTTATATTCACTATTTAAAATATCATTCATTCTTATAATTTCAAACCTTTGTTGAATTATTACATTTTTTGCTAAAGATATCATATATGGATTTGTAGTATATAATAATAATTTTATACTCATATCTATAGCTACTTGATGATGTGGTATCATATGTTTTAAAAAGTCAATTTCTGTAATTATATTATTATAATCCATATTATGTGATTTATTAGCATTATTAAGATTATCATTTCCTATTTTCATATTCTTCATTTCCCATATTTCATATTCTTGACTACGAATGATATTACGACAGATTGCTATTATTGGTATTTGTTTTGTATATGGCATTATTTGCTTAGACACATCTATAGCTACTTGATGATGTGGTATCATATGATCTATATATTCAGAATCAGTTAGAACCATAATTTATAATTATATACAATACATATTTATAATTATTAATTATGCTACTTAAAATATAAATTGCGAATATCATAGTATATTATACTACTTAAGGAAAATGAGTAGCATAGCGTATAATTTATTTATTTTAAAAATATTATAGAAATTTTAAAAGTTATAGAAATAATAAATTATGTACTCAAATCGTACCCTTAAAGATTGGTGAAATAGTTATAAATTATGTTTAAATAAAATGAGTAGAGAAGCGTATAATCTTTTTATTTTAAAAATATTATAGAAATATTAAAAGTTATAGAAATAATAAATTATGTTCTAGGCTTATCAAAATGTATTCTAAAAGATTTGCAAAATATTCTTAATAATGGTATCAATTAAAATGAGTACTCATTATATTTTATTATAAGAATATATAGAAAATGTTAAAAGTTATAGAAAATTAAAATTATGTTCTAGGCTTATCAAAATGTATTCTAAAAGATTTGCAAAATATTCTTAATAATGGTATCAATTAAAATGAGTACGAATTATATTTTATTATAAGAATATATAGAAAATGTTAAAAGTTATAGAAAATTAAAATTATGTGCTACGCTACTCAAATCTATTCTCAAAGTTTAGCAAAAAGTTGTTAATAATGGTAATAAATAAAATGAGTACGAATTATATTTTATTATAAGAATATATAGAAAATGTTAAAAGTTATAGAAAATTAAAATTATGTGCTAGGCTTATCAAAATGTATTCTAAAAGATTTGCAAAATATTCTTAATAATGGTATCAATTAAAATGAGTACATAATTTATTTATTCCAAGAATTTATAGAAAATGTTAAAAGTTATGAAAATATATAATTATGTACTCAAAATGTATTCTAAAAGATTTGCAAAATAGTAATAAATTATGATTGAATTAAATGAGTAGCGTAGCGTATAATCTTTTATTCCAAGAGTTTATAGAAAATGTTAAAAGTTATAGAAATAATAAATTATGTACTCAAATCGTACCCTTAAAGATTGGTGAAATATTGGTATGAATTATGCTACTTAAGGGAAATAGTACATAATTTATTTATTCCAAGAATTTATAGAAAATGTTAAAAGTTATGAAAATATATAATTATGTACTCAAAATGTATTCTAAAAGATTTGCAAAATAGTAATAAATTATGATTGAATTAAATGAGTAGCGTAGCGTATAATCTTTTATTCCAAGAGTTTATAGAAAATGTTAAAAGTTATAGAAATAATAAATTATGTACTCAAATCGTACCCTTAAAGATTGGTGAAATATTGGTATGAATTATGCTACTTAAGGGAAATAGTACATAATTTATTTATTCCAAGAATTTATAGAAAATGTTAAAAGTTATGAAAATATATAATTATGTACTCAAAATGTATTCTAAAAGATTTGCAAAATAGTAATAAATTATGATTGAATTAAATGAGTAGCGTAGCGTATAATCTTTTTATTCCAAGAATTTATAGAAAATGTTAAAAGTTATGAAAATATATAATTATGTACTCAAATCGTACCCTTAAAGATTGGTGAAATAGTAATAAATTATGATTGAATTAAATGAGTAGCGTAGCGTATAATCTTTTATTATAAGAATGTTTTGAAAATGTTAAAAGTTATAGAATTATAAAATTATGTACTCAAAATGTATTCTAAAAGATTTGTTAAATAGTAATAAATTATTATTGAATTAAATGAGTAGCTTAGCGTATAATCTTTTATTATAAGAATGTTTTGAAAATGTTAAAAGTTGTAGAAAATATATTCTATTATAAAAAAAGAATATTCTTTATGACATCCTAGTATATTATACTACATAAGGAAAATGAGAAGCGTAGCGTATAATCTATTTATTTTCTTAAAAATCTTAAGTTTTCTAAACATATATCATCAATGTAATGTCTTTTTGTCAATATAAAAAATATAAATACATATAATATATAATATCTAACATATATTATAGTATCAACACTAACATTAACATATAGTAGCAACTCTAAATAACTTAGAGCAACATAGACAAGATAATTTTATAAGTGTCATCGTTTATAAATTGTTTTACTCGGGATGAGAGAATTACTTTAATATTTTCTTTTGCTACGCAATGTTCTATTTGTATCAAATCTTTTTCTATTTTTTTTTCTTCTTGTGTTATGAACTTTGACATATAAAATGTGCTTAAATCAATGAATGATTTATTTTCATATGTATTTGTATAATAGTTGATTACAGTGTTATTAAAGTTTATGTCATCAATAATAGGTTCTTTTGGTATATTTTTGAATATATGAGATATATGGTTATAATTTTCTGTAAAATATAATCCCTTCCAATTTTTTTTAGACGATATAGCCCAACCATACATAAAATCACTGTTGATATTTTTTACATATTTGAGACAGTTTATATTTTCAGTTAGTAATAACGATAATTGGTAATAATTATACAAACATTTCAATTCTTTCAATTGTTCGAATGTTAAAATCATATTAAACTCACGACTGAAATTATCATCGTCGTTATCATCATAATCTGTATATTCATCTTCGTAAGTATAATAATTTAAAAACCTTACTTCAATCAAATCACCTTTTTTAACAAAAATTATAATATTTGTTTTATCATTTGAGTGATAATAGTAGCAACTATATTCCATTTTAAGAGTTTTAGTTCTGGTCGCTTGTTGGCTTGTTCGCTTGTTTGCTTGTTGGCTTGCTTGCTTGTTGGCTTGTTTGCTTGTTCGCACTTCTTCTTGTTTTGGTGGATGTTTATATTTTTAAAAGTCATTATCCGTTTTTATTTTTTTCTGGACTTTTTTATTCTTTAAAATATACTTTATGAAAAAATGAGTAGCGTATCGTATAATCTTTTTTTATTATAAGAATATACTGAATTGTTTTAAAGTTATAAAGAATATTGTAATGTAAGTTGATAATTATGCCAACGAATGAAATGAGTAGTAGCTTAGTGTATAATCTTTTTATTATAAGAATGTTATAGAAATGTTAAAAGGTTATAGAAATATATAAAAATGTATTCTCAAAGATTGGCGAATTTATTATAAAGAATATATAAATGTAAGTTGATAATTATGACAACGAATGAAATGACTAGATAAGTGTATAATCTTTTTATTATAAGAATGTTATAGAAATGTTAAAAGGTTATAGAAATATATAAAAATGTATTCTCAAAGATTGGCGAATTTATTATAAAGAATATATAAATGTAAGTTGATAATTATGACAACGAATGAAATGACAAGAGAAGTGTATAATCTTTTTATTATAAGAATGTTATAGAAATGTTAAAAGGTTATATATATATAATTATGTATTCTCAAAGATTGGCGAAATATTGGTAAGAATACATAAATGTAAGTTGATAATTATGATAACGAATGAAATGAGAAGCGTATTTGTATAATCTTTTTATTATAAGAATGTTATAGAAATGTTAAAAGGTTATATAAATATAATTATGTATTCTCAAAGATTGGCGAAATATTGGTAAGAATACATAAATGTAAGTTGATAATTATGATAACGAATGAAATGAGTAGCGTATTGTATAATCTTTTTATTATAAGAATGTTATAGAAATGTTAAAAGGTTATATAAATATATAAAAATGTATTCTCAAAGATTGGCGAATAGTTATAAAGAATATATAAATGTAAGTTGATAATTATGCTAACGAATGAAATGAGTAGCTTATCATATAATCTTTTTTTTTTAAGAATGTTATAGAAATGTTAAAAGGTTATATATATATAATTATGTATTCTCAAAGATTGGCGAATTTGTTATAAAGAATATATAAATGTAAGATGATAATTATGATAACGAATTAAATGAGTAGTATCTTATTGTATAATCTTTTTATTATAAGAATGTTATAGAAATGTTTTAAATTTATATATTATATATAATATACGCTACGCTAAGCAAATGTGTTTTAAAAGATTGACGAATTTATAACAGATATTAAAATGTAAAGTAAAAAGAATTATAGTATTATTTGCTACTTAAGGAAAATAGGAAATAATGTTATAATTTAAATAGTAAATATTTTCCATCTTCCTAAAGTATCGTCTTTTAAATTACAAAAACTTGATACTTCAATCATTCCTGTTTTTTGCAATTATTCGGTATATTGAATACACTTATGGTTTTATGTATGATAATATTTTTAAAAATCATATTATATATATAAAGATTATACGATATATATAATATGTAATAGGATGTCCGTATCTTATTATAATGCTCTTATAGCTTAATTGGTTAAAGCGTTGGTCTTATGAGCCAAAGATTTGGAGTTCGAGTCTCCATAAGAGCAATTTATTTTTTTAAATTAATATAAATAATATTCTTTATATTAAAACTATTATTCGTTCTTTTAAAACATATATATTTAACTATTTAATTCTTAATTTTCAAATAAAAAAATGTATATATATATATTATACATTTTTTTACTTGTTTTTGTTTTTTTTATTCATTGTGTTTGCGGAATGTGAAAGAAATCCTTTCTCCTTTTTTCTTTAATTCTTTTGGGATTTCGTGCGTATATTCCGATTGAAATTTACCACCCATCTGTGTTATACTATATGATGTGAGCGGGAAGTTGCCTACTATTTTTTTTGTTATTTTTTCGCGAATACGAAATGTTCTCACTTCTCCATATGAGATTGCTACTACACCACTTGCATCTAGCGATACCTCGTCGTCGCTATGTGCTGAAATATAATCTTCCCCACTTTTATATTTATTTACCAAAATACCATTGTATTCTGCTGAATACATTTCATTGACACATGAAAGTAATTCTGTCATTGATTCTGATAATTTTTTTGATAAACTAATTTGTTTTGAATATTTATACCCTTTGCTTACATCACTGAAAAATCCTACTGACCTTTGCTGACGACATTCTTTTCCGAACATTTTACCAATTGATGGATTTTCTTCCAACTCACCGATTACGTCTTTGATACATTTATCTATGAGCTCCTTGTTTTCAAAATCTTGTATTTTCAAGAAAGATGTTTCTGTTTGCATTGTTGATAAGTACTTTTTGGTTTGGCGGATAATAATATATTTAATATTTGTTATCAATTTTAATCTTTAATTTATTATTTCAGTAAAAATTTATTATAAAGATTTGCAAAATAGTTATTAAGAATGATGTTAAATAAAATGAGTAGAGTAGCGTATAATCTATTTATTCCAAGAATTTATTGAAAATGTTAAAAGTTATGAAAATAAATAATATAGACTAGGCTACTCAAAATATATTCTTAAAGATTTGCAAAATATTGTTAGGAATTATAACGAATGAAATGAGAAGTGTAGAGTATAATCTTTTTATTTTAAGAGAATGTGGAAAACGTTTAAAAGTACTAAATATAAAAATGTTCTAATATAATTATAATTTTATAAAAAATGATGTAATAATAGTATATTATTATTACCCTGTAAGATGGGATAAAAACATAACATATAACGAAAAAAGGATAAAACACTATGATATACAGAAGACAATCTGTCAAGAACCGCGAGGGGAAATCGCTGTTATCATTGGGTTCCTAAGTAGCAATGTAAGTTAAACGTTTTTTGGTAGTAGATAAATATAATTAACTTACGATAACGTAAGTTAATAAATTATTGAAATATTTTTTTATTTTTTAAATCGGTATTATCATTATGTATATATATAAATACAATGTATTCGTGTTATACGTATATGTCTTAATAACTTATACTACTTAAGGAAAATGAGTACATAATTTATTTTTTTGAAGAATATTTGCAAAAGTTTAAAAGTTATAGAAATAAATAATATACGCTACGCTACTCAAATGGTATTCTTAAAGATTGTTATGAATAATGCTATTTAAGGAAAATAGTACATAATTTATTTTTTTGAAGAATATTTGCAAAAGTTTAAAAGTTATAGAAATAAATAATATACACTACGCTACTCAAATGGTATTCTTAAAGATTGGCGAAATAGTTATAAAGAATGATGTTAAATAAAATGAGTACATAATTTATTTTTTTGAAGAATATTTGCAAAAGTTTAAAAGTTATAGAAATATAAAATTGTGTACTCAAAATATATTGTTAAAGATTGTTATGAATAATGCTAATTAAGGGAAATAGTAGAGTAGCGTATAATCTTTTTATTATAAGAATTTATAGAAAAGTTTGAAGGTCATATATAAATGTCTTCTAAAGATTTGCAAAAAATTGTTAATTATGGTAATAAATAAAATGAGTACATAATTTATTTTTTGAAGAATATATAGAAAAAGTTAAAAGTTATAAAAATAAATAATATAGGCTAGGCTACTCAAAATATATTCTTAAAGATTAGCGAAATAGTTATAAAGAATGATAACGAATTAAATGAGTAGCCTAGCCTATAATTTATTTATTTCAAGAAATTATAGAAAAGTTTAAAAGTTATAGAAAAATATAATTATGTACTCAAATCTTCTTATAATATTGTATTGTATTATATAAAAATTGATTTATTTATATATATTAAAGATTATTGCTTAATAAATATGTCAGAAGTATTAGTAGAAAATCGCCCTGCTTTAAAACCAATAATTAAATGGAGTGGTGGTAAAAAAGACGAAATTAAAAAGTTTATTCAATATATACCCGAACAATATGATACATATATTGAACCATTTGTTGGTGGTGGTGCATTATTATTTCACTTAAACCCAAATAAAGCAGTTATAAGTGATTTACATAAAGAACTTATCTCATTTTATACATCTGTTAAGAATGGTTTTTCAAATGATATTTATAACTTTATGAAGGAACATCCAAATGATGAAGAAACATATTATAAGGTTAGAGCATATGATATAACAGAAACATTAGATAATGCTAAAAGATTTTATTATCTTCGAAAAACTTGTTTTCGTGGTATGTTAAGATATAATAAGAAGGGTGAGTTTAATATACCATTTGGTAGATATAAAACATATAATTACGAAGAAGTTAATAATAAGAATTATGAAGAATTGTTAAAACGAACTAGTATTTTCAATGAAGGTTTTGAGAAGATATTCAATGATTATGATAATAATGATAACTTTATGTTCCTTGATCCACCATATGATAGCGAATTTACAGATTATGGATATTGTATTTTTGGTAAAGAAGAACATATTAAACTGGCTAAATGTTTTAAAGAGACTAAAATAAAGTGTTTAATGGTAATTGGAAAAACTGACTTTATCCAAGAATTGTACGAAGACTATATCGTAGATGAATACGAAAAAAAATATAAATTCAAAATACATTCAGGAAGAGTTGGTGATGAGATAAATACTAAACATCTTGTTATTAAAAATTATTAGTAGAAATATTATGTTTTAAACATAGAAATTGCTATATTATTTAAGAAAGTCTTATATCTCTCTTGTGTAAATATTAAATGAATATCTAATAACTTTAAATAATCGTTTATTCCATATAAGTTTTCGCTAATATTTGAGTATTTTGATTTAATTGTATTAGGTATATTATCATATTCTAA
>Ga0222649_1000312_pt1 | contig 17269 bp, 32 predicted proteins | sample AntAcemetagen337_FD_179865 | JGI IMG/M metagenome (GOLD analysis project Ga0222649, IMG submission 179865) | Saline water microbial communities from Ace Lake, Antarctica - #337 | ecosystem: Environmental > Aquatic > Non-marine Saline and Alkaline > Saline | place: Antarctica: Ace Lake... | reverse complement strand
CAATTTCCAGAATTATCGGTATAAGTTTTAACTGGTTTTATGTTATCTTTCATTTTATTGCTTTTGTGCTAGGTATGAATCTCTTAACTCCTTATCAAATTTTAAACTGTCTTTAATTTTAACTACGTTGTATGAAATAGTTGAGTAGTGTACTTGGTAACGCTTGCCGAGTTCACGAAATGTTTTGCCGTCTACCTCCATAAGTGCTAAATCCGCATAGTACGGGTCGTGCTGCTTTAACTTTTCCGTAAGCATTAACTCCGCGGCTGTGGCTTCGTTATCTTCGTTCTCTTGCGTTAAGTAATTACTAACATCTTCTATATCTATATCGTGTTTATCGGTTCTTAAAACGTCCCTAAACAAGTTTAAGATACACCAGTAGACATAGGAACTATTTGTTTTGGTATAACCGTTGCGGTCAAACTTAATATACATCTCCTGCACTAACTCGTCGCCTAGTTGCGTGTTGTTAGTTATAGAGTAAGCGTAAGCCCTCCATCTGTTGTCATGCTCGGCTAGTTTGTCTAAGGTTGTTTGCATGGCTGTAAAGCTACTAAAAATAAACCAATAAAAAAAACTACTTTGCTAGGTGCAGAATAGTTTTGTTAATTGCTTCCATTATTGTCTTAGTGGTGTGGTCTACTTTTCCCATTACTTCGCTGTCTAAATAGGTAGCCAAAACCCTTATTTTATAATTGTGGTTTTTCATTCCTACGTTTATACCTTGCGCGGATAGTTTATTTTTTGCTTCTTGTAGTTCCATTTTTATCGCGTATGCTTTTTATTTTTTAAACATACAAATATGTCGTTAAATTGTTGGAGTTTCACATATCCGATGTTGTAAAACATATTATTGCTTGCACTTTTGGCATTGCGTATTACATTTAGTTATTTCATCACCAGTTTCTTCTGCTATTTGCACAGTTTCGTCATAGCAATAAAACGATTTTACAACACGTTGTATAAGTAATTGCTCAATTCGCTCTTCTAAACAGACTATGTATTTTTTGGTTCGCATTGGTATATTATGCTTGTCTTTATCCGAACCCTCTTTCCATTCTTTTAAACTTTTACCTCTTATATTTTCCATTTCTAAATAAATTTTTTAGTTAATTAATCCGCAACTACTCATACAACCATAACGTTAGGCACAATTAATTATGAGACTCAAGAAAGATTATTGTGTTTTTATAGTTTTTAATCATATTGCCATAGGCTTGTGCTACTATACTATTCTTTAGTTTTGCTTGTTGCTTACTTACTATCTTTAGTTGCAACTTCATAAGTTTTATGGTAATCCATTTCATAATTAAAAGTGCCTAACAATAGCTAAAGTTAATAGCCTTACTAGGTCTTGTTATAGTTTGATGGTTAGTGATTACGGCTACTAACCTTAGCCTAAACGTTATCTATAAATATCTTTTTTGCTTTTCAATTTCTGTATTTATATGGTTTAGGTTATCAATCTCACCCGCTTCTGGTAAGTAGATGCCATTCTTAACGCTGTACGCTCTGAACCTGTCAATAGCTAGTGTCATTTGCATGCTGTCTAATAATGCCGTAGACCTTACGTCTTTGCGTGTTATCCCTGTCTTTGTGTTTACTCGCTGGTATATAAACAAGTCAGCGTTAACTATTGCTTTAAAAATGTTTTGCTTTACGTAGTGTAGTGTTTCTCCGTATTCCAGAGCAAACCAGCTTATAATCAAATGCAGGTAACTGTTTTGCGGTATTGACCGTATAGGTTTCTTTTCTGTTAGTTCAAACTTTGCCTTTGCTGTCATTAACTTTTCAAACCTTGCAACCGCTGTTTGCCTGTCAAAGTCTTTTGAAGTGTCAAATATCATTTATGCCGCTTATTAAACAGATACTCCTGTACCTCTTTTGTTGCCTTGCGCTTTGCCTTGTGCAAACTTAAATAGTTAGAGTCGCTTTTGTTATTCTCGTACTCGTTTGCTTCCCTTACTTCTACGTATGTAAATATCTCACGTTGCCCTTGCGTAAGGGTGTTAAAATCGTCCTCACGCATTCTTAAAAACATTTCTTTATCGCCTTGCATTATGATAGTTTTAATTTCATAGCGTCTTTTGTTGCAGCGGTTGCAGCTTGTTCTGCTGGTGTGAACGCCTTGTAGGTAGTTTGTAGTTCACTCATAGTATTGCAAGCGTTTAGCCTGTTGTTTAAACGTGGTATGTCTAGTTTTGGGGCTATTGGTTCGCCTGCCGCGTCTGCATCTTTGTCGGTCACTAATCCCAACATGCTAGAAAGGCTATAACGTCTTATATAAGTGATCGAACTGCCCAGTACTTGAAAGTCATTCATGCCCTTTAACGTCACGCCCTGTGGTATGTTTGTTATGCTGTGAAATGTTTCTCCACTATCTACATGAAACAAAATAGTTTCAACCGCTTCAAAGTTTACTAGTTGCGTGAAGCCTAGACCATGCTTAGCGAGTAAAGGGTTAATGGTTTCTAGTATTGTACTTAGGTTTGTGTACGTGTAGCCATATCCTTTCGTGTCCTGGTGAATTGTTTTTACTTCTTGCTGAAATAAAGCTAGTGATTTATAAATGTTTTTCATTATATTTGCGTTGTTTTGATTGTTATTTAACCGCTGTACTCCTTGTGCAGTGGTTTTTTATTTTATAGTAATCCTTTGTATTCGTAGCCTTCGTGCATTCCGTCCTTTATAAATTCTTTTGCAAGGCGTTTAAAGCCCAGTTCTAACGCGGTGGTAATTAGTATCGGGGCTTCCTGATAAATATACTCGCTGTGCCAGTCTATTGCGTCAAATTCGTTTTGCAATAACTCTTTTAACTTGTCTTTTACTTTTGTTTTCATTGCTTTGTGTTTATATTGTTAGGTGTAAATATACAACATATTAACGGTTATTCAATACTTTTTATAAAATCTATGTAATTAAAGTAAAGCGTTAGATCGAAAGACTTGCCTTTTTCAAAGCGGATTATTTTTGACCTGTTGCAATTTAATTCGATTGAAACATCTTCAACCGATATGCGCGCAGCGATTCTACTTGCGCGTAAGGACTTAACCTGCTCTGTTACTAGCTTTCTAGTTGTTAAGTCCTTAATGTCGTTTAAAGTAGTCATATTAAAATGGCAGGTCATCTGTCTGCGCGTCTAGTTCAGACGTTGCTGGCTGAAATGGTGCTGTTGCGTTTAACCCTGCTTTTGCTTTGTCAATTCTCCAACCTGTAATGGTGTTAAAATACTTGTTTTCGCCCTGTGGAGAAACCCATAAACGACCGCGAATATTTATTCCTACCGTTACAGCTTCGCCAACTTTAACAGCGTTTAAAAGATCTGTTTTATCTTGGTGAAACTCCACTAAAATATCTTGTGGATATTGTTCTTGGGTTGTGATTACTAACTCACGCTTTTTAAATTTCTCGCTTACCGCTTGCGCTGCGTTTATTACTTTTACTGTTCCTGATAATTCCATTTGTTATTTATTTAGTTGTTAACTCTTCTTTTATTTTTTTACATAGTGCTACGATTGTTTTACATTGTCCTCTTGGGTCGGTCCAATCGTTTCTAATATCCCAAGCAAGAGCCTCGATTTTATCAATTATCTCTTCTTTTGTTGTTTCAGGCATATCAAATGCATTTTGTTCTTCTTCCATTTGTTATTTATTTAGTTGTTAATTGTATTTATTTTTTTAAGTTTCACATATCCGATGTTGTAAAAAATGCTATAAAATCTTTTCTAAATCTAGTTTTATTTCTCCAAAACGTTTCTGAATTAAGCATTCTAATAAAGTTGTTTCTGGAACTTTGAAAAATTCACCATTTATAAAAACAGAATCACTTTGCAAAACTTTTAACATTGATTTTTTATCAAGTCTTACATAACAAGTTAATATTGTTTTATATTTAATTGGTTCTTGACTTTCTCTGTAATTTGTTAAATCCATAATTATATTTAAATTTGTTATTAATTAATCCGCACATTTTACAACAACGTGTATAATTTATTACTAGTTATCGATTAATCGTAGGCTTGTGTTTGTTTATTTTGTTTATTTCACTTACGAAAGTCCTCGTGTATTTATACGTAAAAAACCATACACAAATACGTTAGCATCAATGCAATAGAGACAGTCTCCATTTACCAATATTTAGTGCCTTCCTATATCCGTTCCTTTCCGAGAAATATAGCCTGTGTTTAGTTGTATCTTTCCAGTGTATGCCTTTCCCAAGTATTCGCATCCATCCAAGTCCGTTGCTTAGAGCCATTGCCCAAATGCTAACACCGTATAAACGCAATACATATTGCTTGTCTTTATTCTTGTTTCCGTATTTAAAAGTTTTTATCATATCTATTAATTTTTACTTGTACTTTGTTTATACGTATTACGCTAACTTATCGGTAATTTCTTGCAGACAATCCGCTTGTATTTCGGTAGCTGTTACAAGTAACTCGTTTGCTATCTTTAAATCTGCTGGGCTAGTCAGGTCTAAATCGTTAAACTTTTTCGCTATGTAACTATCCGCGCAGTCAAAACCGCATAGTTCTAAATATTCCCAGTCATCGTCTTGAAAGTCTTGCTGGCAACAAAGGCAATTTGCTGGGTCTGGTGTGATTATGTTGTAGTTCCACGGTGCGAGTGGGTCGTGTTCTGCACCTGCTGGTAGATTGCTCATTGTGTTTTGTTTTAATTGTTATTTTGTAACACTTTTTTAAAGTTGTTTAATGTTACTTTCGGCACTTTTATGTCGTCTAGTTCCGCTAAGTAGTTTAATACTGCCATAAGTCCGTCATATTGGTTTTCTTTGGTCATATTATTAGCATCCCATAACATATTTTTATTTATGGATTGAACTCCATACATAAATAGGCTTTCTATGTTGTTTATTTCCTCTATATCGTAGCCAGTTACGTTTTTAGTTTTAAGGGGTTGAGGATTATTGCCTGTCCAAAAATCTTGATTATTGCATAGGTTCCCGACGGCACAAGCGCAGGCATCCATTGCGTTTAATTCTCCCTTGTTAAAAGCGTTGTACAGTTTTACTGCTGCGTTTTCAAATCTGTTCATTGTGTTTTGTTTTGTTTGTTATTGTATGGTGCAAATATACACTAATATTATTGTTACGCAACTATTAAAGCGTTTTTATTTTTCTTCCTAAGTAATTATTTCCAGCTTCTTGGTTGATTGCTTTTTCTACATCCCATCCTCTTTTTAACCTCGTATAGACTGTGGCGTACTTATTAGGGTAATTTAACTCTTGCAGTAAAAGCTGTAAAGATTTTTTTTCTCCTTTATAGTTTACATAAAATGTTATATCCCTGTTGTTTGCATTTACTTTACATGTAACAAATCTACAATTTTCTGGGCTATAACCTTTTGAATTATCAATTCTGTCAATGTGTAATCCTTTTTTGTATTTGTTTTTTATACACCATTCTTCAAACGCTTGAAAATTATCTTTCCATTCATTACAAACCCTAATGCCTTTGTGAAAATATAAATGACTGTCAACATAACTTTCTGTGCATCTATAATTAATGCTCCTAAATAGTTTTGAAAATTTTGTGTGGCTTTTTCCGTTTGCCGTTCTTACAGCACAACCGCAACTTTCCGTCTTACCCCTTACTAAATGAACAAGTCTTACTTGCTTTTCATTACCACACTTACACTTACAAATAATTGTCCTGTTTACTTGTCCAGAAGGAATCTTTAATAATTCGCCCTCTCTTAAAACCGTTAAATTTCCAAATACGTGCCCTGTATTTACTTTAATTCTTTTCATAATAATATATTTAAGTTACACAAAGGTAATGCAACTTAAAGATGTTTGCTAATTTCTTTTATATTTTTTTGAATTTCTTTTAATTCATGAAAAGTCCACTTTTTTATTTCAGATTTGCACCTGTGCGCTTTTTCTTTTAGCGCCTCAACTCTAGCCTTACCAATTCGCTTTTCTAAATTTAAAAGATAATTATCAAAGTCTCCTTCTAAATACCTGTTAGCGTAAATACTCTGACCGTTTATGTTATCTAAGTCAAACCTTATTGCATTGTAGTTTTTTTTATTAAACAAATGACCAGCTTCAAAATCTTCTTTAAAAGGTATATCTTGACTTACGCAATTTTTGCCCCAATCCCTATTTCTGATGTGTTTGTTTACAATGGTTTGTGTTTTCATAATTTCTTTAGATAAAGAGTTTCTTTCCTTTTCGCTTGCTATTTGCTTATCCATATCTAAACGTGGCACAGAGGCTTTAAAAATAGCTTTGTGCATCTTTATGCGACCCGCTTCGCTTGTTAGTAGCCAGTTTGAGTAGCAACACATCTTGCCTAAGCCGTAAACGCGATGATACGTAAGCTTCCCGCATCCGTAGCCTTTTGCGCTTCCTGTTCCCTTGCAGGCTTTTTCTTTTGGCTTAATCACGTAAAAAATCTGTTAAATTTGATTTTACGTGAAATTTAGGGCTTATTCTTTTACCTCTTTGCTCTACCCAAGAATAGGTATCTAAAAATACACAATGTTTTATAATTTTAATACCTCGCCAAATAATTTTTTCTTTAGTTAATTTACCTTTTATAATTGGATGCGCGTTTTTCATTATTGCAGTTATCATAAATTCTGATTCTTTTTCTTGAATTTTAGAAATTAATTGGTTTCTTAGATAATCTAGTGAAGGTGTTTGATTCATTTTGTTTGTGTTAAGTGTTATTGTGTTTGTTCGTATTCGGTTAAAATTTGGTTTATTTGATTAATCAAAAACTTAGTTAGTTTACTTTGGTCTATGTTAGCCGCTAAAATATCCTCTGTTTTTACGTTTTCCTTTGCGACTGCTTTGCCTATCCTTACCGTTTCAATTTCGCTTTTAATATTACCTATGTGAAAATCAATAGGCACGCTTAGAGCGTCTACTAATGCTTTGCGCAAAGGTATGTTAACATCTTCAAACTGTTTTTTTAAAATCATTTCGCGATAAAGGTAAAGATACATCTTTGCAAAGGGTTCTTGCGAAAAACTTATTTGTTCCTGCTGCTGGTTGTAAAATGATATAATGCTATTTAAAGCCTCGGCATCGTTTTCGTTAGGTAAAAATGATTTCCCTTGTGAGAATCTCCACGCAATCCTCTGTATTGATTTAGTAGTTTCCATTTTTTTTATTTTTTACTTCGGTTTGGATTGGCAGGCTATTGTTGTCTAGGTTAAATGCAATGTCATAAAAAGCGCGGTTACGTGTGTATTGAGCGGAAAGCGTAGTTGTATCATCTTCTGTTACTACGCTTATAACTGTTTCCGCTTTTTTTGTTACGCTGCTTCCTAGATGTCCGGTGGCTTTTAAAGTGCCGTAATTCATGTGCAAAACAGTGCCTATTGCTATTTTATACTCTTTGCTCCAACTCATAAGTAACTGTACCACCGCATTACATTCCTCAATATCATTAACGTTTTTTACTAAGTCGGCAATTCCATCAATAAACATTAATCCAATGTTTTTTATGTTTTTAAGTTGCCATTTTATTAAGCCTATACGTTGATCAACGTCAAGGCTTCGCATACTGTAAGGATAATAGCCACCATATTTATGGCCTACCATTTCTAGCACCTGCCTTGCGCCTTGCTGTGTGTGAAATACAGACTGCTCCGTGTCGTTATCAATAACTATTTTATTTTCATTGTCGTGTCCTGCAATATCTGGAAAGTAGTCGCTTGCATTACCGCCTATGTAACTGGCTATTATAGACTTTTTTGCAAAGGTTTTGCGTGACTTACTTGCACCTACTAAGCAAAAGAAATCGCCATAAGATGCAATCGGTGTCGGGTATCGGTTGCCTTTATATTCGTGTTTACCGATACTAAGCGCAATCGGTTGTTGCTTTATAACCTCGTCAATATTTACAAAAGTGCTTGCGTTTATTGCTGAATAGTCAATGTCGCTTATTGGCTCGCTGTTAAATTTTATAGGCTGTATCATATCGAACCTATTTGTTTAACCGTTCTAAATTTCGCTAATCTACCCGCTACGATTTCCGTACCAATCCAGTTGCTGCAATAGGTCCTAAATTTATTAAACGGCTCGTTGTATTCTCCACCTGTTTGTGTTCCTAGGTGGATTATAAAATGGTCAACTAACTCGCGCAAATTACCTTGCTTTATTTTGTGTTTACGGTAAACGCTCTCCCGCCATATATCGCTTCCAGATTCCCCTATTTGATTTGAGTATAAATCCATAACACCTTTAAAATCTACCTTATTAATTACATTATCATTATCATTAACATTAACAGTTGGATTTGTTGACGTTTGTTGAACAGTTTCAACACTTGTTGCTTTTGTTGGATTTTGTTGCTCTTTGTTTAACGCTCTTAGCCTTGCTGATTCTTTTCCAGCATCGCTGCGCTTTCCTTTAACTTCCTCAAACTTTACTAAATCCCTTTTAAGCTGGCTTTGTATAAATTTCCACGCTGACAATACAACCCTATTTTCTAATATTGGATTCATATCATTAACATATTCCAGTAGGTGAGTAAATAGTATTCCCTTTTCTTCATTTGTTAAGTGGTCTATATTGTTTATTAAGTCAGCGTAAAGAACAAATGATTTTTTATTTTCTGCCATTTCTAAATATTTTAAACGTAAATACCCTTTAACTTCGGAGGGGCATCTCGTCAGTCAAAGGGTATTTTATAATTTCTTAAAGTTCATGCCCGAACCGTTTACAAATGTAATACTATTTATTCGATATACAATACTTTTTTAAAACATTGTTAATTGTTGCTGGTGCTGCTTTAATCTTAACATAGCCGCGTCGTAATAGTCTTTATCTAGTTCGCAAGCTGTTAGATCGTACTTTAGATTATGGCATGCTATTGCGATGCTTCCAGACCCTAAGTGCGTGTCTAAAATCTTATATCCTTCTTTAGCCATTTTAGTGAGAATCCACTCGTAAAGTTTTGTAGGCTTTTGAGTTGGGTGTATCTTACCATTGTCGTCCCTGTTAAGCTCTTGTACTCTTTTTAAATTTATTATTCTTACAACAGCTATATTAGAGCACCAAGCTAGCTCTGCATCTGCAAAATTGCGATCTGGGTTTTTTTTATCCCAAATAAGCCAGCTTTTACTGTTTGCGTTTGGAATATCCTCAATAAAATGATTTGCACCCCAAATAATTTGATTTTTAGATACCCTAAATAATTCTTTATAATATTCATTATCTGGGCTTTTACTATCCCATCCAGATTTTTTATCTTTAAACTGCTTTCTGCTTGCTCTGTTTGTGCCTTGCTCAGCATTAATCCCATAAGGCGGGTCAACTATTGCCAAATCAAAATAATTATCAGGATATCGAGCCATTAACTCCATGTTATCTTCATTGCTTATACTTATCATAGCCCTTTAATCTCAAAATCAATTCCTAGTTTCACGCCTTGGTCTATCCATTTTTGCACTTTGATACCGTGTAACTTCTTGCGAACTGAAAGTATAACCTCTTGCCGTGTTTCTATTGCGTAGCGTGGAACGTCAAAGCTTGCATCTTTATTCGTCACGTAAACAACCCCTAAGTTTTTAAGTTTCTTTAAGATTGGCATTAACTGGTTGTACGTGTATTTAAGCGTTAAACTTAACCTTTGAATGTCATAGCCCTCTACGCTATAAATAAGGTCGTAGACTCTTTGCGTTTGCTCTTGTGCAGTTCCGTTTTGCAGTTGCTTAACGTAACCTTGTGCTTTTATTTCTTTCATTGTATTTGTGTGTAGTATTTAGATTGTATTTTTTGCATCCATAGCATAAAAGCTAGTTTGTCGTTTGGCTTCCAGTCCTGTGGAATGTGGTTAATGGTTAGTTGCATGATAGGTTTTTTTCAATTATCTCATCCAGCCTTTGGATTTCATTAAAATATAAGTCTATCGGGTAAATATCATCGACTGCGCGTATCGCATTTTTAACTGTTGCTGGAGATTGGCTACCTACTTCGTGATATTTACCTAGTGAACCAATGCGATCTAGTGTGTAGTTAGTGTATTTTTTGCAAAAATAAAAGAAGATTTGTCGCGGTCTTACGTTTGCGATTGCTATCGACTTTTTAAAAAGTATGCTCGGAGTGATGTTGAACTCTTCGCATACTCTATTCATAATAATTACGTGATTATTGTACATTGCGTTGTAATTAAAGTGTTAGTTTACGATTTTACTCTCTATGGTTATTAAATTTCCTGTTAAGCCACCACGAGGTGAGTCATTTGTAAAGGTAAACTTCACACCTAATAAATTAAGAAGTAAACGAATATCGCTAGTGTAGTCCATGTTTTTACAGAATCTACCAGTGCCGCTAGTTGTAACTGGTCTTATTTTTCTGTCTAGTGTTTTACCTGTTGCAATGTCATTTACTGTCTTGTAGGCTATAGATGCTTTTGAGCCTGTAAATCTTTTTGCTAATCTGTTTTGAAGTGTTTGAGTTGTCATTTTGTTTTGTTTTAGATTGTTAATATAGTGCAAATATACACTATTTTATTAGTTGTGCAACTATTTTGCAAAAAAAAAACCACTTATTTATGTAAGTGGTTTAAATTGGTGTTTTAATTTTTCTAAAAAATATGCGTCAGCTTTGCTACTTGGCCTTGTGTTTCATGGTGCAAAAAACCTACAACCGCTTTAGGCGCGTGCTGAAAACCTGCGCGATGATGCCAGCCGTCTGTTCCGCTTGGGCTGCGTAGGGTTTCTATGCACACACTAAAAAGGTCCTTTGCGCTGGTGTGGTGTACGTGGTGTCCGAAAAAATAACGATGCTTACATTCGTGCCAGTTTTCGCTCGCTTCTTCCGCCATTAATCCGTGCAATTTGTCTACTTTGATTCCGTCCATATGGGTTGTGCCTAAAAGATTTTTACCGTAAACGGTGTATTTTCTGTGCCGCATGTCATTATCAAATGTTACCTGTTTGCAGTTATGAAACCAACTTGAAACACTATCTAGTAACATAAAACCGTGCGTGAAATCGTGATTACTTGGATTGTAAACCACCTCAACATCTGCAATAGTCAGTAATGTTTCTATGATTTCAACCAATAAACGCTTAGCCATCATGAAATTATCGTACCACATGCCATCGGTGTCTACTTTTGTACCGCGTGTAGTTGTGCCATGGGCGTTGTCTACGTGCAAAATGTCATTACCAGCAATAAGTAAAACCTTATTAATATGAAACCCGCTAGCCTTTTGTATTATGCCTTTTAACCCCTCTCTAACGCGTTGTACGGCTATTTGCGAGTTATACGTTTCGCCTGTTTCAAAACTACTGCAAATTTTACCTATGTGAATATCCGCTGCGTCAAATACTAAGCAATGATTCTCGTTAGATTTTTCACGGGTAAACTTTGGATAAACAAAAGCGTATTGTTTTGCTTCTTTTATAAATAATTCATGCAGCTCTTTTACGTGCTGCATTTCCTGTTTTACTTCTGGCTTAATAAAGAGCGGATTTGTAACTCTTACGCTTTCCTGTTTAGTCTTTAGCCAAAGCATAGGCGCGTTTGTTGGGTCTGCGCCTACATTTGCACACGCTTCTACAACGCCTTTATTTTTAATCTCTAAATATAGTCTTTCTTTTCGGCTGTTTAGGTAGTACCTTGGGTTTCCGTCGCCTGTATAAGGCTTTAACGCAAGCCCTAGAGCCAGCGCGAAATCGTTTGTTAATCTAACTTTCATGGTGTTTTGTTTTGTTTGTGTAAAAGTAAACTAAAAAACTTTAACGAAAAAAAGATAATATTTTCCAGCCTTTTAAGTGATTGTGAACAATAAAAACAAAAGCGGCTACCACAATAAGTATCCACCACGGAAAACTTTTTTTAATTTCTACGTCTTTACTTTTGGCTTTCACCTCAACGCTTGCCGTTGTTACCGTTTTATATGCGATTTGCTGCGTTATCTCTTGCTTTGTGTCTGTTTGTGTGTCTGCTATATTTGCAGCCGTTTTAACATGCTTAAAATTAGTAAACGTTGTTTTATTCCCTTGCTTTGTAATTGTTGCGGGTTGGCTTACGTCCGCGACCTCGCCTGTAAAATCATCGTTTGTTTGCTTATCTACTTGCAGAACCTTTACAACCTCTTTTGTTTTGGTTTTAACATCTTTAGCAGCCTCGATTTTAGTTTCCGTTTCTATTTTTTCAACTGCTTTTTTCTTAGAACCGCATGATATTAAAAGTGCTGCAAATATTATTAGTGTAATTTGTTTTACCATCTTGCCTTTTTTAGTCGTACATCATAGTGTACAAAAGTAGGGTATAATCCTACACCGCCCTGCAACATTGCCTTGTCTATTATTAATATTTCAATCGCTTCGTGTACCTTTTTGCTGCTTAATCCCTCCACGCTTATGTCGGCTGCCATTCCTAGCACGTGCTGGCTGTTCCTAACCCCATTCGATGCGCGGTTATGCTTTGGGCTGCGATATCCGCTGTTTATTGTTATAGGCTTGTTTAAATAGTCGCGTAATTCTTGCAGTTGCTCGGCTAGTATTTTGATATTGTGCAAAACTTTTGAAGGCATAAGCGCACCGTCTTTACTGTCAAATTCTGATTTGCTAAAGTTTCTAGTTAGTTTCATAATCTTTTACACCTTGCTATCTCTTTGTTTTGCTTTGCGATAATCGCTTTTGATTCTTTTATAACCGTTTCTAACTGATTGATTATACCTTTTAATTCGGTATTAATTGCGAGTAAGTTTGTCACGTTTTCCTGCATATCTTGCAAAAGTTGTTTTTCCACTTCGCGGACTGTTTTTAAGTTTTGTAATTCCACACCTACCGCGTTGGCTTCCGCTTCTTTGTTTGTTGATGCTTGTATTTTACGGCCTGTGAACCAAGCAGCAACTGCGCTAAGTGCTAGGAAAATATTATCCCAGTGGTTTTTAATTAAATCAATCATATTTTTAAAAAATAATATAAATTAAATAGTTTCTGTTTCATTTTGTAATAATATTATTTTATCTCTTAATTTATTTAAATCTAAAAACAAGCTTTCGATTGTTTCTTTTTCGTCTACCAAAGGTTGCGGGTCTGGCAAAGTGATTGTCTTGTACGTTCCTGTCATGGGCTTAACATCGCTTATGTGCGTGGTGTTGCCTATTGTTTGTTTATAGCTAGTTGTCATAAATACGTGGTGTTATTTTGGTTTGAGTTCTTGAATAATAGTCAACTAAAACCTCTTGATTAATCGTTCCCGCAGCCGTTTTTTGAATACCTAAAATATCCTGTGATGCTGTGCCTGAGTTAATATTAGTGGTAATTGTTGCCACTAAAACGCCATTGATAAAATATGCTATACTTGTGGGTGTAAATTTAATCATCAAACGCACATGAGCTGAATCAATAACAGCAACGCCTGTGTCTACTATTGTTGAGTTTGCGCCATTTTTATTGACTGCAAGCCAGTTGTCGCTTGCCGTTCCTAAATAGTCGCCTGCTTTGTCATAAAAGAATCCATAGGCTATAGAAGCGGCTGCTATTGTTGCGGAGTCTACTCGACCAAACGTAAATAAATATTTATCTGCTGTTGTTGCTAGATTAACAACACGTAGTTTAGCCCTGTATTCTATGTTTTTAAAAAGAGCTATAGTGAGGTTTCCGTTGTAAAACAAAGCTCTAGAATTGATTGCACTTGAACATCTTAATCTTAAAACATCATCTTCGTCAAATAAAGGGTCGCTCGCTAAACCAATAAGCCCACCACCCAAGGATACCGCAAAGAAAGTTCCGTCATTTACTCCGCTTCCTGTCGCACCATCAAAATCATTAAAATAACTCGCGCCTTTTACAATGTCATTTTTTAAACTTTTCACTTCATCACTAAACGCAACAGCCTTAAACGCGGTGCCGTCGTTAATGTGCATCATTGCGTTTTCGTCTAGCATTACAGAGCCTTTAACCGCGTTTGTAATAGTAGATAATGCAGCGGTAAAGAACTTTTGCATACCGTTTTTAAACAGCGTGTAAGCGTCTGAACGGTTGTTTTGGTCTAATCCATTACCGTAGTTTACTAAGCGGTCTGTAAGGTCGAATCCTGTTGTGCTTTGTGGTGTATAGTCTGTTCCGTTTAATCCTCCCGAATGTTCGGCAAATGAACGAGCGAATGTTCGCTGTCCTTCTGCGTGTGATGCTGCACCACTGGCTATTGTGAAAATTCCTTCTGCGTGTGATGCTGCACCGCTTGCTGTTGTTGCAATTCCTTCTGCATGTGATGATGCACCACTGGCTATTGTGTTATTCCCTTCTGAGTGTGATGCTTGACCACTCGCGTCTGTGCCTCTTCCCTCTGCGTGCGATGCTTCACCCAGGGCTTTTGTTGATTGACCTTCCGCGTGTGATTCTTGACCGATTGCAGTTGTATTAAGTCCTGAAGCGTGTGAATGATCGCCTATCGCACCGTTTGTTGTGCTTGGGCTTTGTGAAATACTTAAATCTACCGCATCATCTCCTATGTCGCCATAGTTTGCAGGGTCAGCGTCTTTAAGTCTGTAACCTGTTTTACCGTTTTCTGTTACTTTTACAAGTTGACCAGCGCCAATAGATGCCGCGTTTATTTGCGTAGGCTCGCCTGTACCGTCTTGAATCAAAACTTTTGCATTTACAGGCAAAACGGTGTCCGTTACTTTTTCGTTAAAATAATCCCTAAATAATTTATCTGCCATTATGCGTATATTAAACGGTTATTGTCACCGTCTGTTAAAATCTCAAATAGTTCACTTAATAAATAGTTGTTATCCGTTGCTAAAACAAAGCCCGCATCTTCTAAATTCGTAAATAAAGGAGACTTAAAACGTTCACGCGCTTCTAGTTCTAACTGATAACCGTTAAAATCTGCGTTTCCATTCCCTATACTTACCGTAAGGTTAAGTAAATCAACGCCATTAAACGCACCCATTAGCCTAAACAGACCGTTATAATCCTCAACTATTACACCCAGCCTTATATCTTGGAATCTATCTAAATCAAAGCTACTTTCTAACTCTATTTTTTTAAGTATTAAATTTACTTTTTGCTCATATCCGTTATTATCGATTAAAATTTCGCTTAAATCATTGCCATTTGCGAGTGTTTCAAACTTATAAACTATCGTAAGCGGGTAAGACTCTAAACTAACACCCCTAAGGCCTTGTATTTGTGTTAGGTTATATTGCTGCCAACTCCACAAATAAACGTTTCTGACGCCTCCGAGCGTGTCCTTACATGGTTCTGTTCGCCCTCTATCTATCTGACCCATCTAAATACCATAATTTTATGCGTGGTGAGTCTTTTAAATAGAACCCGCCTACTATATTGCTGCTAATTACCGGGTCGATGTCGTAATTATTCGGCTGCGCTTGTTGATACTCTGGTATCTCATGCCCTTTGTCTTGTAAATATCGCTCTAATCTATCTATATAAACCTGCGCTTTTTCTCTTATCGCATTGGTGCGTCTGTTTATTATTGTCTCTTGCGTGTTTTGTGCGTCTGGCGGTGTTACGTCAAAAACTCCGTTATTATTTACCGACATACTAGCAAATAAAAGGTATTCAGCAAACACGCTATTCCATAAAATAGGCTTGCAATAGTCAAACACTATCTTTCTGTAATGACCTGTAAGGCTTTCTATGCCATTATCTGTTATATCTTGCAGTATCTTATCTATTAACGCAGTACCTAGTGTAGGCTCTAGTACAAATACCTGTTGTTCTGGTATCATGTACGCGTATTTGTCGACGTCAACGTTGCCGCCTATTGGCGTGTTACGTGTTATCTCTATGGGTTGTATAATCAAAGCCATGTTATCTTAGTTTCCAAAAATTATTTGATTGACTTGCAATGCTTGCTACTTTATTAGCGTATTCGGGAAGTCTAAAGTCCGCCCTGTCGCTTGGGTCTAGTGCTAAAATTCTACGTCTTGCCTCGTTTACAGAAATGCGCTCATTGTTGCGTCTTAAATATACGCGACGTTCCCAGAAATGCTTACATCTTACACCGCCTTTGTATAAAAAAATGTTATATTTATTTGAACCATTCGCGCCCATTCCTGCCTGTATTACTTTCTCACTTGCCGCGTCTATATCCTCTTTTCTATAAACTAATTTAGCCGACATCATTGCCTTGCAAAATTCTCGCTGTGGGGAAGGGTTGCCCTTGTAAACAAATCGAACCTTAAATAACTCATTGTCCTGATCGCTTTTAGTTGCAGGGCTATTTGCAATCGGGCTTGCGAGGTTTATGTCTACGGGTATGCCGCGTATAGCTTCCTCGCTTATAAGTTCCCACTCGTCGCCTATTACCTCGCCTAACCCTATTAAAAACGCTGACCCGTCTGGCTCTTGCTCGCTTAGTGTAGTTGTTTCTACTGGCGCGTCTATCATTTCCTCTTGCTCCTCTTTTTTATTTAAGGCTTCAAAGTAAAGGTCTAGATTTATACCTTGCTCTTGCAAAAATGGTGTGATGCTATCTATTATTAAGTCTTGCTCTGGATTAATGCGCATATCCATTGTCAAACTTAAAGCGGTTTGCAACTCGTCTGCGTTATTTCCTAATCCGCTGTTATCTTTGATACCAAACAAAACAGGAGATACTACACCGTGAGCGCGCATTATTTTTTCTTCTCCTTGCTTGTTTACGCTTTCCCATTGCTTATGCGAGTCGCTAACTTGCAAAGGTACTATTTCAACAGCAGCCTCTTTGCCGTCGTTAAATGATATGATAATCTTGCCAGCGTTTGTGCTGCCAGTCATTTGCATCTTTATACGTCTTTCTATTTCTTCGCGTTGCTCTTCGCTTGCAGGAACACCGTTGTTCATGTTTACAATGTAGCCGTAAGAAAAACCGTTTTTAATGTGGTTTATGTAGTAGTTAGAAATCTGTTCTTCCATTTCTGCATACTGTAAACCGCTTTGATACTTTGGTAAAGAGTAATAAGACGCGCTGTCTTGCGCATCGTTTATATATAAAATTTCAGTTTCTTTGCCGTTTGTCGTTCCGTATTTAGGTATGAACTTAGGCTCATACTTCTTCACGTTTTTCCATTCCTCAGAATACCAAAAACCATCTACTTCTCCGTCCTCGTTAACCTTGTTAAACGCTAACTTTGTAACGTCAATATACTTGGCCTGCTTAGTTCCGTTTTTGTTTGTGATTATTTGAAACGCAGCGTTAAACTGCAAAGCATAATCTTTTATGACCTTACGCAAGTCGCGCTTAGGTATAGCCGCTAACATCTTAGCATAATCCATTGGCTTGCGCGCTGCATCTCTAGCGTATAAGCCACGCCCAAAA
>Ga0222649_1000308_pt1 | contig 17397 bp, 16 predicted proteins | sample AntAcemetagen337_FD_179865 | JGI IMG/M metagenome (GOLD analysis project Ga0222649, IMG submission 179865) | Saline water microbial communities from Ace Lake, Antarctica - #337 | ecosystem: Environmental > Aquatic > Non-marine Saline and Alkaline > Saline | place: Antarctica: Ace Lake... | reverse complement strand
TTTAAGAATACATTTTGAGTACATAATAAAATATTTCTATAACTTTTAACATTTTTTATATATTCTTGGAAAAAATAAATTATGTACTCATTTTATTTAACATCATTCCTAACAATCTTTAAGAATATATATTTCTATAACTTTTAATATTTTATATATATTCTCTAAAAAAAGATTATATGCTACGCTACTCATTTAGTTTATATTGATTTATAGATTGTTTGTTTTAATGATTTATCTACTTTATTATATTTTTTATTACATATTATATATTTTAATTTTAAAAAATGTGATATAATAAAGTCTGTTATATCATCATCATTACTGTATCTATATATTTCTAAAAAGTTATCAAAATAATTATAAAATATAGTTTTAAATATAATATAACAATAAGAGTGTGTATTTTCATACCATTTATTATTTCCTTGTTTTTTTAAAATTTTATAGGATAATAATAAATTATGCTCTCTATCTTTTTTTAACAACATCTTAAAACTCTTTTTATCTTCAATTGAATAAAATATAGTATTTAAAACACATGCATATGTTTCTATAATAGATTCATTCGGGATTAGAATAGTTTGTTCGCCAATGTTACAAATGTCTTTCAATTTAGCTATATTACTTTTTTTCCATTTTTCATTATGAATTAAATTGTGATGATGTATTAATTCGTGAAGCATAACCTTATCATAATCTTCTTGTCTTAATATATATATATTATTATCATTAATATATGTAAATCCACCATTAATATTTTTAACATCAATTTGTACATTTTTACTTGGTAGTTTTCTTTTTGCTGGATTTAATATCAAATAATAATTAAATGATTTTTCTATATTATATAATTTTGCAGTTAAATATGCGCGATATAAAGTTTTACATAAATGTTTTTTAGTTTTTTTATCTATTTCGCCTACCATAATTACAAAAAGATTTATATCATTATAACGTATATTATAACATTTATCGCATTTATCAATATAATCATTAAAAAAAGACCAATTGAATAATAAGGTTTCTTGAATTAAAAGTAGTTTTCGTAGTTTATCAAACTTATTAACATCAATTATTTTAATAGTACAATCGTTAATATCGAAATTATAATTTTGTTTGAATATACTATAAATATTTTCAATTTTTTTAGGATATATTAAGTTCATTTTTATATAATAAAAAAGTCTCTACACTCTTTAATAATTATAGATATATATTTATTTTCCTTCAATTTAGAACCAATTGATAGTAATTTAGAAGACATTGTATCACTATTCGTCTCGTCGCGATTAATCCAATATATAGCACGATCTATAAATATCTTACAAACCTCGTTTTTAATAGATGATTTAAATCTTTCTTGATTAATATCGTGTACCCATAATTTTGAATTATCCAAATATTCCCATCTTTTTTTATAGTTATATCTGTAATTATCTTTTAATAAATAATAAATAACAATTGAAATATCATAATCTGAAGAACTTATAATACAATAATCTATTTTTTCGCAAATATCTACATTCATTTATTTAATATAAATATATAATAAATACATATAATGCTTATTTATAAAAATAAAGATAATAAAAAAACTTTGAATGATATTAATAATTTTTTATCACATCAAAGATGTATTCACTTAACATATGACCAGTATCAAACTAATGAACATATAAATGATAATATTTGTAATATAGTTTTTGAATCTAATGGTATAGACATAAAATCAAACATTATTTCAAAATTGAATGAACTTAAAACGAAAATAATAGCCCCATTTCGTCCTTCGGGTAATATACTTATTCCTTTACCTATTTATGTTATGATAGCAAAAAAAATAGAAACTGATCCTGATTATAATGTACTAACAAAAATTACACAAGAGGTTAATAAAGAACTTAATATTGAAATAAGTAAAGTAGCAGGCGAATTAGATAAGACCTCTTTAAAAAAATTTACATTTCAAGGAAAATATAAGATTGTCGTATATGTACCCAATTTAATGAACATGAATGGAAGATATAGTTATTTTCCATCAATGGATTCCTTTTCAAAACAGAATAGATGGATGGAATTAATGGTAAGTTTCTATTCGTTATATTTATCAGTTGTTAAAAATGATATTGATTATACCGCTGATTTAATTGCTTTTAACGGAGGGGAGGATAAATATTATAGTTTATCTAAAAAAAAAATAGAAAGTGATGCTAAAAAAATGATTAAAAAAAATATAAAAAATTATCAAGACGATTATTTATATCGTAATTCATACCAATCATGCCATGATTTAGGATGCGTATCTGATGTTGGAGAAGATTTGGAAGAAATGATACCATCTTATACTACCGATGATGCACAGATGGGAAGAAATATTAAACAAAAAACACCTTACTATCCATCAAAATGTTTTCAAATGCCTGATTATAAAAAATGGATGATTGATGATAGTGGTTTAGATAAAGCTTCCAGAAAAAAAGTAGAAGACTTTCAAAAAAAAGCTATTGATCTCATAGAAGATAGATATAAAAAGTTCAAAAAAGCAAAAGAAGATATACAAAATGGGAAAGAACCAGAGGGTGAATATGATGGACCTTTTTTTGCCCCATTAATAAAAACAGCAGTAACAGAGGCAAGAAATGATGTTTTTTCAAAGTCTGGTAAAAAAGGACACGAATATGGAAAAATATATAATAATAGTATTTTAAAAGATTTGTCGAAAAGGTATAAAAAATATCCTGGTGTTCCAGAAATAACATTTCCTATTTTTCAATTAAAAGAAAATGATGAACAATTTAAAAATTTAGTTCATTATATGCCTTGGGGTAATATATTGTTATTACAAGATTATGTTATAAATGACGGTGAATCATTGCATGTAGATGATGTAGCTTTTAAATCATTCGACAAAACTTGTTTAGTTAGATTTGATAATGCTGGGTTTTTATCTATATATAAAAAAAATGGTAATATATATAAAAAAACAGGCATTGTATCTGGAGCAGAAAATATTAATATGAAAAAATATACTAATAGAACATTAAAATACGAAGTAGGTTCTTTAAATATGTATGGAAACGAGAATAACACCGATAATAATGATAATAGAGGTTCAATCGTTTTTAATATAATTGACAATAATGTTAAAATGCCATTGAGTATAATATTAACAAATGAAGGAAAAATAATAACATACGATTTAGGATTAAATAAGGTATCTTAATAAATTATTATACATATAAAAATAATAAAGATAAAATAATAGAAGGATGGATAATAACGAATGGGATATATTAGATTTGTATTTTAAAGATCACAAGTATCCTTTTACAGGACATCACTTGGACAGCTATAGAGACTTTATAAAAAATCAAATACCATATATCATAAAGTCATATAATCCTATAACTATGATAAAATATGATGATTCTCAAAATATGAAAATGAAAGTAGATGTGTATATAGGTGGTGAAGATGGCGATGATATATATATAGATAGACCTACAACATACGAGGATGGAACACCTAAATTGATTACCCCAAATGATGCACGTATGAGAAATTTGACGTACGAAACTCATATTTTTGCTAAAGTTTTTATACGTATAACAACAGACGATATTTCTAATACATTTACTAAAAACTTTAACAATGTAGCAATAGGTAGTATCCCTATTATGTTGCACAGTGATGCATGTATATTAAAAAATCAAGGTTCTAATATTTTACGAAAACTGGGCGAATGTCCTTATGATATGGGGGGTTATTTTATTATAGATGGAAAAGAAAAAGTAATTATAGCACAAGAAAAAATAGTAACAAATAAATTATTTGTAAATATATTAAAAGATGACCCCGATGGATTTGGACACAAAGGTATTATACGATGTGTAGCAGATAAAGGAGCCCTTGCTCCTAGGTCTGTAGAGTTTTTTCATATGAAACATCCAATTGTAGATGGTGGTTTATCTCAAGATGATAAAATAAATAACGAATATGAAACATCTAAAAAATATATACACGGTTCTATTCATGTTTCTTTACCATCTTTTAATTGTAAAATACCTTTATTTATATTATTTCGTGCCTTAGGAATTGAAAGTGATAAAGATATATATAATACAATTTTTGGTAATAATTTAAGCAATAATGAAAAAAATTACTTTAATAATTTCATAAGACCTACAGTAATTAGTTCTAATTATACACACGAAGATAAAGTATATAATATATTTACACAAGAAGAAGCCATTAATTATTTAAAATTTAAGGTTACATATGCTACGGTTGAGCATGTAAAGTCTGTATTAACTATGGATGTTTTTCCAAATATTGATGATTTTGATAATAAAGGAAAATATTTAGGTTATTTGGTATTACAATTTATTAAAAGTGTTAAGGATATATTACCATTAAGTGATCGCGACAGTTACATTTATAAAAGAGTTGATATTAGTGGTTTTATGTTAGCGGAACTTTTTCAAGAAGCTTATCAAAAACTAAGAGATAATACAAGAAATTGGATGGATAGTACATATTATTATGGTTCGTGGAAACAACAAGATAACTATGATAATTTTATTAATGATAACAATATATATAAATTAATTAACTCAATGGCAATTACAGAAACATTTGGAAAGTCGTTAAAAGGTAGATGGGGGCTTGTAAGTAACGAAGACCCAGAATTGGGAAAAGTTCAAGACTTATCGCGAATCAGTTATATTGGTTTTATGTCTCATTTGCGACGAGTTAATATACCAATTGATAGAAGTATAAAGGTAACAGGTCCGCATAGATTACATTCGCAACAATGGGGTATGATGTGTCCGTTCGAAAGTCCAGACGGAGGTTCTGTTGGATATTTGAAAAATTTAGCATTATTGGCTAAAATAACTGCAGGAATAGATGTAGACAACATAAAAGAATGTTTAATAGATATTGGAGTTATTCCATTAATTAAATGTAATATATATTCTAATAAAAATATTACAAATGTTTTCATAAATAGTACATTATTTGGAATAACAGGAGACCCAATATTTATAACACGTATATTGAAAGCTTATAGACGTAATGGATTAATTAATATTTTGATTTCTATTTCATGGAATATCAATATGAATGAACTTCGTATTTTTACAGAAGCGGGAAGACCTTGTAGACCTCTTTTAATTTTGAAAAGAAATAAAAATACAAAAACAAATGACGTAGTTGTATATAAAAATAATTGCAAGAATTGGTTTGATATGTTAAATGGACAATATATCAAACTAAAAGATTCTGAAAAAACAGATGATTATTATTATAGAGATATATATATAAATCCATTAGACCCTGACAACAAATATGAAAGTAAAGGCGGGTATGACTCAATGTACGACAATAGTTATTATTCAAGTGTATATTCTGGCGGGGAAATTATTAAAGATATAACAAAACAAATAATAAATATAGCTGGAGGTAAAAAAGATAAAAATGTCGCAGATGTCAATGTTAGTATAGATATCGAAGAAAGCGAAGATGATATAGAAAATGATAGTGTTCTTGATGATATTGATATGTTTTATAGAAAGAAATATAACAAAATTTTAAAGGTTTTGGAAAAAAGTATATCTTGTATAGAATATTTAGATAATGAAGAAACTGATACATCATTAATTGCTATGACAAAAGAAGAAATAACACCTTACCATACGCATCTTGAAATACATGCATCAACAATTTTAAGTGTTGTTAGTGGAAATATACCAATGTGTAATCATAATCAATCGGTGCGAAATGTATTCCACGCAGCACAATCAAAACAAGCAATTGGTATATATGCTACAAACTTCAATAATAGATTTGATACCATGAGTTATATTTTACATTATCCGCAAAGAGCTATTATAAATACGAGAATATCACAATATACATCAAGTGATTATATGGCGAATGGCTATAATACTGTTGTTGCTATTATGACATATAGTGGATTTAATCAAGAAGATAGTATAATGATAAATAAGGCATCGATACAAAGAGGATTAAATTCGCTATCATATTATAAGTCTATAACAGCAACATCAAAAATTATATCTATAAACGAACGTATAATTTTTGGTAATCCTATTACAATGAAAGAAGGGGGTATTAAAGTATTAGGAATTAAGAAAAAAGATTACTCTTTTATTGACGAAAAAGGTTTTATTAATAAAGGAACATATATACCACAGGGACAAGAGGTTATTATAGTAGGTATGTTAAATGTTAAAGATGTTTATAAAGAGGTTAAACGAGGTGTTTTTATAGAACAAGTAAAAGAAACTATATATACAGATATATCAATAAGTACAGATAATTCTCTTTATGGTACTGTAGATAAAGTATATGTTTCAAATAAACTTGCTGGAGAAGATTCTATAATATGTAAGGTAAGATTTTTAAAAATAAAGAAACCAGAATATGGCGACAAACACTCTTCGAGACACGGGCAAAAAGGCGTTATTGGTATTATAATACCAGAGGAAAATATGCCATTTACAAAAGATGGCGTAAGACCTGATATTATTATTAATCCCCATGCTATCCCTTCGCGTATGACAATAGGACATCTTGTTGAATGTATATTTGCAAAAGTATGTTGTCTTGATGGATTATTAGGAGATGCTACTGTTTTTATTCCTATAGAAAATGAAGCCATATATAAAAGATTAGAAGATAATGGTTTTAATAAACATGGAAATGAAATATTATACAATGGATTTACGGGTAAGCAAATAGAAAGTGAAATATTTATAGGACCTACATATTATTTCAGATTAAAACATATGGTTGCCGAAAAACTTAATGCAAGAGGAGTAGGTAAATTGACAGGATTAACAAGACAACCTACGGAAGGAAGACGAAGAGGAGGTGGTCTGCGTATAGGAGAAATGGAAAGAGATACTGTATTAAGTCATGGTATTTCACTATTTATTAAAGAAAGTATGATGGAAAGGTCAGATAAATATACTTGGTGTGCTTGTAAAAGATGTGGAACACTTGTTGCATTTAATACAAAGGCTAATATTAATACTTGTAAAAATTGTAATAACGATGATATTACATTTGTGCAAACACCATACGCTTTTAAACTATTAATTCAAGAATTAGAGGCAATGGGAATACAATTACGCGTCAATACAGAACATATCGATCTTCCTTTGGAACAAATAGATATACAGAGATATAATGGCGATGACGATGACATTGCGAATAATGAGGATATTATAGATACAATAGAATATTACGATGATTATGTTGATAATTTTGAAAATCCAAATATGATTAAGGATGAAAAAGTATGGAAAGATGTATATGATAAACATTTTGAAAAGAAAATAGGTGGTACAAATAATGAAAGAGACATTGTAAGCGATACACTAAAAAAAAATAATAGTTATATTTTACCTAATTCTTCTTATAATGATTTTATACGGAGTGATGTAAATGATGTTGTACTTGATGTTCAAAATAATAATCAAAAAAATATTGCAATAGATGTTGTGAGCTATGATGAAAGTGATGTTTCGCGCTTTGATGAAATAGATGATGAAATATATGATGAAATAGATGAAGCAATTAAAAATGAAAATAAAGAAAATGATGTAAGTAGTGGTAATGTTCCAAGTACATATAGTGATACTGAAACTAAAAAAGAAAGTGATACAGAAAGTGATACAGAAAGTGATACAGAAAGTGATGGTTTAAGTGATACCAGAAGTGATTCTGACAGCGATGATTTAAGTTATACTAGAAGCGATAATGATGAAATAGATGAAGATTAAGTAAGTTTAGATTAAAATTATTCATATATATATTTATAGTTTTTGTATTAATAAATATATAATTACGGTGGTAATAATACATAATTATATAAAATTAATATTATGAAATATTTATAAATAATTATATAATCTATTTATAAGAAAATAGATAATTAAAGATGGATATTCTTGGAAGCATAGTTTATACATTATTGATAATTATATTTATAGCTTTAATAGTTTTTGTAGGATATTTATTCAATGATTATAATAAATATAAAGATAATATGAATAAAAGTCTTACTATTAAATTTAATAAATATAAAGAAAAAGATGATTATTTAGACAAAGGTATTATTGATAATTCAGCATATATTTTGAATACTTCTAATATCTTACATAGGTATAGTAGTAATTTAAACGTAAATAGTAGTAATTTAAATTTAAACACATCAAATATATTACATAATTATACAACAAAGTTAAATACTGAAGGTATAGCGAAATATGATAAACTTGATAAAAATATAAATGATAATTTAAATAACTATTTTATATTTGGTTTAAATGCTGATAAAAATAAAATTACTAATGAGTGGGATAAAAGTTTGACTGAAAGCGAAAATGAAAAGTATAATAAATTGGAGTTAATTCGTGCGACATCTGTAATATCTGGACTGACAATAAAATCCGAAACTGATAAAAATAGTTTAAATATATGTAATGCCGATGGAGGGAACAATTGTTATTCTATAAATTATGATAATAACATTTTAAAAATTAAAAATAAAACAAATTTAGATAATTCCAGTGTTGAAATAGGTTCTCTTCGTGTATTTGAAGATAATAAAGGAGTATATATTGATAATATATCGCATATATCAACCGATAAATCAATTAATATAGGAAAATTAAAAATAACAAATCAAGGTATATCATGGGATGGGAAACAAATATGTGATGCTTCGTCAGTTCTATGCAATCCTATGGTAGCAACTCCACCAGCAACTCCATCGGCAACTCCATCGGCAACTCCGCAAGCAACTCCACCAGCAACTCCGCAAGCAACTCCACCAGCAACTCCATCGGCAACTCCATCGGCAACTCCACCAGCAACTCCACCAGCAACGCAAGTATAAAAATATATACGAAATGTATAAAATGTTTTTCATTTTTTTAATTAAATAGTATATGATATAGTTTAAAAATAAAAAAATACTTAATTAATATAGAGTAAGTATGAAGTATAACAATATACTGTTACTATTATTAATGTTATTACTAATTATAATAAGTATATTTATTATTGTAATAAATATATTTTCCAATCTAAAAAATAAAGATTATTTTATATTATTATTCGTGATATCATTTATTACAATAAGTGTTTTTTATATAATAAATATTATGGGGTTATTTAAAATACCATATATAGAAGACTTTTCTCTTCTTGTTGGTGGAAGCAATTGTCATGGTTATTTAGTTGTATCTCCAGACAATCCTAATATTAAAACTACATACGATACACTTAAAAGTGATAAAATAGGTGATATAATAGGAAATTATCATACAGATTATACATGCGAAGATAACTTTTCTAATGGTATTACCGGTGGTAAATATTCTTCAGGAAAGTTCAATACATATGATATTAATGCGGGGGAAATGTTATTAGCCTATATGTGTATTAATAAAAGTCCAAGAGATTTGAAGAAAGACCTAAAAGATATATATACATCTGAAGTAAAGTCTTTTGTATTATTATCAAAAGATAATAGCAAAAAATATAATGGCGAGTTTAGTAATGGTGGACACGAAGAATTGATAGCACATATTGCAGCCGAGATAAGTAAAGAATTAGAACCTAATAAGTTAAAAGTAGATGGACCTGTTTATATTTGTTTATCTCAAGCTCCTTATATTTATGAAAAAAATAAAAATTTAACTATTAATTTTGCTATAACAAAGCACGGAAAGTCATGTCATGAAAACGAAATTGAATGCAGGCGACATTTATATTTAGAATATCTATTGATATATCCAAATAAATATAATATATTACAAGAAAGAAAAGTAAGTGAGTTTATTGGTATTATTAAAAAGTTAAAGTCTGAAAGTACATTATGTTGGCTCAATTGCAATGTGGATAAAGATTATGGATGCGGATGTTTATCATATGATGGAGAAAAAAACCCAGGTATAAATTATAAATCAAAATGTACTCCATCAGATTCTGAAACAGAAACAGTTAGAGAGGGTATAAAAGACTACAGTATTATATATTTCATAAATCCATATGCGAAAAATAGAAGCGATATTATAAGTGGGTGGTATATGTAATTTAATATATCAATCATCTATATCTTCAATAAACTTGTATTTTTTAATATTATTTTCAACAGGCATAAGTTTATATTCTTCTACTTTGTCCCAAAATTCATTTATTTTAGGAACTATTTTTACCCATTCTTCTTTATCAAATTTAACACGTTGTGTATTTATTTTATCAAGTTTCCAATATATTAATTTATTAAAAATTGGCTTAACATTATCATTATTTTCTAATTCATACGTATTTTTTAGATGCATAATATTTTCAATTGATTTGTCTGGCGAAAGGTTTTCAGCACTATATATATAATAATACTCCCCTTTTTTATAGAAGTATTCAGCTATAATACCATGTCCGTATAATAATTCTGGCGAAATTTCTTCCAAATACATATTTTCATTCTCAAATGTTTCAAATTTACATTCTACATAATCACATTCATTTAGATTACAAACAGCTAATTGTCCTTGGATTTGTAATTTATACTTTTCCGGTATAACATTATCAATAATTTTTCGCGAATATGGGCATTTTATCTCAATCATAATTCCTAATTCATTAATACCATCAGGAGAAGCTCCAAAATGCTCATTTTTACTATCGCATATAAGACCAAAGTCATATATTTTAATATTATTATTAGATTGTGAATAACATCGTGCAGCCATTTCTTCAAACATTGTACCCCATTTTAATGCAGGTATAGCATTATAATTAATAGTATCAATGACTATTTTTGCTTTTTTTTTGGCTAAAACATTACTAACATTTGTTTTTTTAATAGCATCGCACAAATCACTTGCCGTAAGGCGTGTTTTACGAGCTTCAAACCATTCTTCGGTTCTTTGTTTGACTTCTGGTATTTTAATCAATTCAAACAATATTTTTCTATTATTTTCAATTTCTAAAATACGTTTATTAATTAAATCATAATCGTTTGATTTAATGTTTGTAGAAATTATTTCTAAAGCACACGATATATAATTATTTTCATTATTTTTAATTATTTTTAATAATTCACAATCTATTTCATTGTGAATGCGTTGTGCTAACATATATTTATTATATATCGAAATACATTTATATACTTTTACACAATATATTACGAATGAATAATTACATTTTTTCATATAGTTCTTTTTCACATTTTTTCTGATATGATTTTGAATTTTTAAGTTTTTTAATAAAACCGGCATTAATTTGATTATATAGTTTCTTACTGTTATAATCAATAACATCAGCATTTGAAATCATTTTTTTATTTTTTGTCTTTCTTTCATATATTTCTAACAATTCTTTCGTTTTTTCATTAATCAACTTATCAAATATCATAGTATCCATCTTATAGACAATTATATATATAATATAATCATTTTTTATATAGTAATTTTAAGTTTTCTACTATCAAATCCCCAATGTAATAATGTTTGTCTCAATCTTGGATAAATGCTTTCATCGTTTCTTCCTATTTCATTTACTTTTCTCTGTAATTGATTTTTAAATCTTCCATTTAGTCCTGCCGACTTTTTCCAACGATTTATTTGACGCAAATCATCTTCTGTTCTACGTCCATTATAAAAATTACAATACCATTCAATCCACCCATATGGGTCAATATCTTCCTTTATCCATTTTTTACTCATCCAAAAGTCATAAGAAGTTCCCACCTCAACTTTATAAAAGTTTATATTCTTATCATATGTTGAATTAAAAAGTTTATTATCGCTTATATTTTTCAAAAAGTTAAATTTTTCATAATGTTTAGAATAAGTTTTATTTGTTTTTGGAGACTTTATACTTCTAAAATAACTTCCACCCATAATTCCCAATTTAAACATTTGTCCAGGTGTAATATTTGGTGTAAAGTCAGGGTAGTCAGTATATTTCATTATATACTATATATATGTTAAATAAAATGAGTACATAATCTTTTATTTTTATAACTTTTAACATTTGCAATATATTCTTGAAAAAAATAAATTATGTACTCATTTTATTTATTAGCATTATTAACAACATTTAGAAAAACTTTAAGAATATATTTTGAGTAGCGTAGTGTATATTATTAATTTCTATAACTTTTAACATTTGCAATATATTCTTGAAAAAAAATAAATTATGTACTCATTTTATTTAACATCATTATTAACAACATTTAGCAAAACCTTTAAGAATATATTTTGAGTAGCGTAGTGTATATTATTAATTTTTATAACTTTTAACATTTGCAATATATTCTTGAAAAAAATAAATTATACTCTTCGCTACTCATTTTATTATTAACATTATCCATAAGTATTTAATCATATTTAATAAGTTTTTCCAATATGTTCAGAAAAGCTTCTTTAGAAAATTTGAAATTCTTTACTATATAAAAAATTGTTCTATATTCTACCTTTGTAATAGTTCCGCTGTCTAATATTTTATCCAATAGTTTATTAGAATCTACTATAGATATTCTTCCATCTCCTTGTCCTTTTATTAAATTTTCTGCAAGTTCTAGTAATGCACTATCGTAATTTAAACCATCTATAATTTTATAGTAACTAACCTTATTAGCCATTTATAATAGGTATATATAATATCTTTATATATAACTATTATAATATTAATATTATAGATAATGATGGATATTGATATATTATTACAACACATGAAAATATCTAAACCTTGCAATATATGTAAAAAAAATAATAATAGTCTTGATAAAAATATTTGTAGCGATTGTATAAAAATATTAACTCCACATTTTCCAAATTGCAATTGTATATATTGTAAATAATTAATAATCATTATAGTCATCATAATAAGTATCATAATATTCAATTAAATCCAAATAGTATTCATTGTCTTCATTTTCATCTATATTTAAATATTTTATAGAGTTCGACAAAATAATTGATGCTTGTTCGTCATTATCTTCATAATCCATTTGGTTATTAATATTTATAAATGTTATTATCAATTTTTATTACAGTTAAAAATTGATACCATTTTTTATATAAAAAATATAATTAGTATGAAAGATATACGTTATGGTCGATCATGCGAGGATAATATGTATAATGAAAACCTATTATTGAACCCTTTAACTAATAGGTTTGTTTTAAAAACAGGTAAAATTGGTAAAAAAATACTTGATAATATACTTAAACAAAATGAGGAACAAGAAAATAAATATTGTGAGATTATTAAAAATGAAGATATTGTTAAAAAAATAAATATTAATGAATTAAAAAATGAATGGAATAAATTATATGAATTAAGCGAATCATCTGATATATTTGATATTATTCAATCAAAAGATAATTTACTTAATATTAAATTATCTAAAACTGCAAAAATAATTGGATTATCAGGCGAAGGAACATTAATTCTTCGTAAAATAAAAGATATCGCTCTTGCTAATAAAGAATATACAGAAGTCTATTTACCAAAAAATTATACAGGAAAACATTATGCAAAACCTATATATAATAGAGTTCACGGTTATATGTATTATATAAATGAAACCAATTATAAAAGAATATCAAGAATAGTCAATACTATCAATTTAATTAATAAAAAATACAATTCTTATAAAATTGATCAAAGTTTTGATAATGACGAAAAAGAAATTAAAACAAATGGTATAATTGGCATTGATATACTTTATGATGAACCAGATTGGATTACTAAACTTGTAAAAGGTAATTCATTACACAATCCTATTTTGAATAAAGAAGGACAAATTATATTTGGCAAATCTGCTATTTCTACAAAGACAATTGAAAAAGCTAATATTTATTTACAAACAAAAATGCCAAATGAGTTTAAAACACTATATCCAAAATATATCATTATGTCTTCAACTAAAACGATATCAGTTCAATTAAAAACCTTTATAGAATCTGATTATACTATTGCAAATATAGCATATGGAAAACATGCCAGAACTATTTTCAAAAGTAATGATAACTTATTTATTATTGATCCTTGGAAACAATCACCCGATACAGGAACAAAAGATTTAATTAAAATTATATCAAACTTACAATTTATAAAAAGAAAACCAGAACAAACAACTGAATGTTCTTGTACAGCTGTTTCATATTCTAGAACATTACATATGGTAATAAATGGTTTAGATAAAATACACGATAATATACCATTTGATTATATTATATTAGCATGCCGATTAGTATCTAAATTTCGCACATAATAATTTATTTTTAAATACGACGCTTTATTAAATCGGTTCCTTTAAGTTTAAGTTCTTCTACACATCCTACTCCAAGTAATCCCATCGCACGATCAAGTTCTACTCTTAATATTTCAAATGCTTTTATGACACCGGATGTTCCACCTGCTGCAAGTCCATAAAGGTATGGTTTTCCAACACCAACAGAATCAGCTCCAAGTGCTAATGCTTTTGCTATATCTGTTCCTCTTTTTACTCCACCATCAAGAATTATTTCAACATTAGACCCAACAGCTTTCCTAATAGATGGTAAAACATTAATTGTCGCGGGCGATGTTTCTAATTGACGACCTCCATGATTAGATACCCATATTGTAGAAAATCCAACAGAAAGTGCTTTTTTCGCATCATCTGGACGTATAACACCTTTTAGGGCTGCCGGACCATTCCATTCTTTCATTAACCATTCCGCGTCTTCCCAATTAAATGATGGATTAATTTGAGAGTTTACAAAAGCAGCCAATGAATCTGCCGGAACCTCTGTATTTATACATGCGTATTTATATGGTTCATTTGATATAAAGTCCCATGTCCATGCTGGCGACTTTATAGCCTCGTATATTTGATTAGCACTATAATTAGGTGGAATAGTAAAACCATTTCTAATATCACGTTCGCGATTACCATACCATGTAAAGTCTGCTGTTAATGCTAATGCGTTAAACCCTCCTTTTTTTGCTTTTTTTATAACATCTTGTACTAATCCTCTGTCTTTCCATACATAAAGTTGAAATACTTTTGGACCTTTATGTATTTTTCCTATTTCATCAATACCTGTTGTAGCAAGTGATGATAGTGCATACATTGTTCCATGATATTCTGCTGCTTTTGCGGCGGCTGATTCACCTTCTGTATGAAACATGCGATTTCCGGCTGTAGGACAACCAAAAAATGGTAGATTAACCTTTTCGCCAAAAATTGTAGTACTTAAATCTAATGGGGGTTTTAGCCCTGATAAACATTTGTAATGCATTTCAAGATCAGAATAAGCATCATTCGCACGTTTTAAACTAATTTCATCATCTGCACCAGAATCTAAATAATCAAAAACCATTTTATGTGATCTTTTTTTAGCACATATACGAAGATCGGCTATATTTACAGCATTATTTAAACGATGTTTAGAAAATGTGTCAACCAAAGGATTAATAATTGGACGAATATATTTGAGAACTTTATGTATTCCTAAATCGTGTGGTGATGGTATTTTAAAAGACATTTTTCTTTTTTTATTTGATATTTGAATTGTAGTTTGGAATATAGAAGGTATTCTACTATATCTCGTAATAACCATAATTACTTTATTATTGATAGTTTATAATAATATTTTTTTATATACTATTTAAATAAAATATATGTAAATTAATGATTGCGTTATTAAAGTTTAAACGTTGTTTTTCTCTCAATATAACATGAAAACACTTTTTACAGATATTGAATAAAAATATAAACTTTTATATTCTTGTAAAAAATGATAAAGAATTATTAGATTTGTGTCATATGTTTGATAATAATTTGTGTCTATGGTGAAAATAATAAATATTTATATAAGCCCATTGTGCTTCAATTCTATTTCTAAATTGAATACCTCTTACACCTATTATTGGAATACAATTATTATTTGAGATATATGATAATATATTACACCATATATTTCAATTTTTAATTTAAATAAACGGTTATTCTATATTATTTTAATTTTTTTAGATAATTTGTCAAGAACAGCGATGGGAAAATCGCTGTGGTAATAGTGTTCATAATTAACAATGTAAAACCAACGTTTTTTGAAATTAAATAAAAAAATATTTAATTAGTATTTATAAAGTGTAATCTTTCATGATTTTTTAAAGATCCAATATACGTATTAATATTAAATTTGCAAGAAATTGTTAAATTGTTATAAATGTTATATATGGTCGGGTCATTATTATTTTTATGTTTTATTCTATATAAAAGATGTCTATTAATTAATGAATTATTATTTTTTGCTATTTTTTTATTAATAGGTTTATTTTTATTCCAATATATCATTAAACCATATTGTATCCAAACATGAATATTTAAATATTCAGAATAATCATCATTATATATAAGTCCTCTATTTAAATATTTTATATATATTAATCTTTTAATATTATGATAACTCTTAATATCGTCTAATAGACTTTTATTTTGTGGAAAAATAATATAACTATAAATCATTAATTGCAAGTCATAAGGTAAATTATTGAAAATGTTCATAATCATATATTATAAAAAAGAGTACATAATAATTAATAAAAATCAATTATATACTAATTTTTTTTACGATTGATAAATGATAATCTTTCTTCGTCTTTTAAAATACCGATATATCTATTAATATTAATTTTACAAGATATTATTAAATTATAATGAAAGTTATACATAGTTTGGTCATTATTATTTTTATTTTTAAGTTTATAAGCAAGAAATTTATTTATTTTAGAATCATTGTTTTTAACAATTTTATCATTATTTTTCTTATTATATTTGCAAAATTGCATTAATTCATAATTAATCCAACAATGAATATTTAAATTATCGAAATAATCATCATTGTATATAAGTCCTTCTCTCATATATTTTATATATATTAATCTTTTATTATTATGATAACTCTTAATATCGTCTAATAGAATTTTATTTTGCGGAAATACAATATAATTATATATCTTTAATTGTAAGTCATAAGGTAACTTATCCAAAATATTCATAATTTGATATATAATAATTATAAAAACAAAATACAATCAACTTTTATATAAAATGAGTACATAATCTTTTTATTAGAAGAATATATAGAAAAGTTTAAAAGTTATAGAAATAAATAATATACACTACGCTACTCAAATCGTACCCTTAAAGGTTTTGCAAAATAGTTGTTTAGAATGATGTTAAATAAAATGAGTACATAATTTATTTTTTCAAAGAATATATAGAAAAGTTTAAAAGTTATAGAAATAAAAAGATTATGTACTCAAAATGTATTCTTAAGGTTTTGCAAAATAGTT
>Ga0222649_1000307_pt1 | contig 17408 bp, 39 predicted proteins | sample AntAcemetagen337_FD_179865 | JGI IMG/M metagenome (GOLD analysis project Ga0222649, IMG submission 179865) | Saline water microbial communities from Ace Lake, Antarctica - #337 | ecosystem: Environmental > Aquatic > Non-marine Saline and Alkaline > Saline | place: Antarctica: Ace Lake... | reverse complement strand
TAAACGCCGGTCTCCGCTGCGGTCATGCCGCGCGTTCCCGCGAGCCAATCGCTAGGGAAGAACGCCACATGAGTCGGGCCTGCGCTCAATGCCCTGACGCTTTTTCACGAGGCGTAACGTGATGCGCGACTATCGGCCCGAGCACAAAGCCCATTTCCTTTTCCCCCATGTATTCTGTCATTTTCAATCGTCCTGTAACTTCATACAGGGCGTCCGAAAGCATCAGAACAACGGTCTCAAGGTGCGCAATCCTGTCTTCATGGTCGCTCATGTCTTTTCCTTTTTGAGTTTGGAATCTTCGGGCCAGTCGCTCGGCCTGTGTCCATCGAGATATGCGGCCATCATCCTCACGGCCCGGTCAGGAAGCGGGGATGATGTTTTGTTGTCCTCAGGCGATTCCCATTTTTGAACGGTTTTTATGGAAACGCCGAAGAGCCGTGAGGCTTGGATTTGGGTCAACCGCAAGTCATTGCGCCCGGCCCGAAACCACCAGCCGTTGTGCAGGTGTTCGTTCATGCCCATCGCCTCTGTGTGCATTTCGTAATCCAACAATGCCGCATCATGCGGCAAAGGTCAACGCCTAAACTTCCCCATCTCCCTACCCAACCGGCCACCCATCCGGCCTAAACCCGGCGAGATACGCTCCCATCAGCGTTGCCGCCTTGCCCGGCACAGGGGCCGCGCTGGCAAGCTCCGGCGCGCGGACCCACCTTTGCAGCGTCGAAAGGCTGACGCCCCAGAGCGGGGCCGCTTGGGTTTGCGTGAGGTGGAGCGCGGCCAGGCCGGAGCGGAATGTGGCGGGGGTCATGGCTTTCTCCCGTGGTTGACGTGGTAGCCGTATTCGGCGTTGGCTTTGGCGCGGGCTTGGGTTGCTTCGTCTTTGCTTTTGAAATATCCGATATGTTTCTGCTTACCGTTATTATGTATTTGAGCCGCCCACTTTGAGTTACTGACACTCCAATAAACTCCGATTGTTCCGCTTGTGTTCGTAATAGCAATAGGGCGATTTCTGTTATTTTCTTGGCTTGTAGCGCATCTAAGGTTTGCGATTCTGTTGTCTAACTTATCGCCGTTGATATGATCTATTTCATTCTCAGGCCATGCCCACGAATATATTGTCCACGCAACACGGTGCGCCCTGTATGTCCTGCCAAGTATCCGCCCACTAAAATACCCGTTAGAGTTTTTTCCTTTGAGCGCGAGATTGTCTGCATATCTTGCATTCCAAGCATTCATAGCACCAAGCGCGGACATTTTCCCGTCAGTAAAGAACGAAACGTCCCGCACGCGCCAGACAAGCGCGCCGGTCTCCGGGTCGTAATCTATAAGCTGGCGGAGGACGCTGGGGGATGGTGGATTTTTATCGGTCATGCCCCCATCCACTTCATCGGCATAAGCGTTCCGCGCAGGCGGTCACACGCAGCGAACTCTACGCGCATCGGATCCGAAACGCTCTTGCCGCCGGTCATCCGGATTCCGCTACCCTTGCAAAAAACATCAGCGGCTTTGACCATCTTGCCCAAGACGACTGGGTTAAAGCACAGGCTGGCGGCTCCGCTTTCGCCCTTGGCCACCAAACGCCGCCAGTCCGGGTAGGTGCCGTCAATGACCTCAAATTCCAGCACGCCGACGCGGGTCATCGCGCCGCCCGTCCCGTCGTTAATCACGAACTGCATAATCCCGGTCGTCGTGTCGCCGTAGACCCAAAGCGCTTTGCCGCCTGCCCGCGCCCTGAACGCCTTGTCCGCTGAGTCACAGGACAGGATGAACGCAGCGCGCTCAGGCACGACGGTAGCGCCGGGCGTCAATGGACCGTACCATCCCTGCGTAAAGCACTCAGAGCCGACGTGGTGGCCGCCGGGCAGCCTGACCGTGAGCATCTGGTGGCCGTCCAGCGCAACCAGCGTCTCGCCCTCGACAAGCACGCCGCAGAGATAATAGCGCCCCTGATCCGTCCCGGCGCATTGGAACGCCGCGCGCAGGTCATCGGCGGGGAGGAAGAAAGTGGTTGGCGTCGGGGTGGGTGTGATGGTTTTCACGGCGCGGTTCCTGCTGGTCATATCGTTGCTCCTACTTGCTCGGCGGAAAGATAGCGCCCATGAGGCGTCCCGTGATCTTACCGGCGATGCGCCGCCCGATCCGCTTTGGGATCGCCTTGCCGGGGTTTTTGTGGGTGATGGCTTGAACGTCGCCGAGGATCTTGGCGAGGGCGTAGAGCTTGCCCCGGAATTGGCTGATCGTCATGGTTGCACCTTTTCATAAAGCCCGCTTTGGGCGTCGTGAAAATCCAAAACCTTGATGGCAAAAACGCGCTTATTGTAGTGGTCGACCAGCACCTTGAGGTTTTTGTCAAGGAGCCTGTAACCGCCAGCGAAACCGCTTACGCTGCGCCAAGTCCATCCGGTGTCGGCGTCGTCGATGATGACTTTGCCGTTATTTTTGAGCTTCACTCTGTTTTGACCCTGCATTGCCTTGTCTCCTGCTGGTGTGTCTCTATCGCCCATTGCTGCCACTCGCGATAATTAGCGCACCATGCGCTAACGCGCAACGGGCAAAACGCATGGCGCGCTAATTTATTCCGCCGGGGTCAAAAGCCCATACCGCCCTGCACCGGCGCAGGCGTGGGAGGCGCGACGAACATATCCGGCTGCGCGTAAGCATCTCGGATGCGCTTGCAGGCTATGTCGAAATAATCGGGGTCTAGCTCTATGCCGATGAAGCTGCGGCCATCTCGGACGCACGCAACGCCGGTGGTGCCGCTGCCCATGAAGGGGTCCAAGATTGCTTTGGCTTCAGGGAGGAACCCGAGGCACCAGCGCATAAGTGCGACAGGCTTTTGAGTCGGATGAACCTTGCCGTCCGCTGCGGCTTTACCTCTAGGATAAGTAAATACTCTTACCGCTTTTTGGCGTGATGTCCAAGCAAGCTCCATGTCCGCAAGTGTGAAATTGCGCTGCCCCTTATCCCACGCCAACCAACCCATTGACGGCGGCAACATGTCCGCAAAATAATTCCCGCCCCATATTATTTGGCAGGCAGACAGCGAAATCATGGCATTAAAAGCCACGCCTTGCGGTCTCTGCTTGTCCCACTCTGCCATGCCGCGCCACTGCTTCCAACCGGCGCTTTCGGAAAATCCTCCTGAGTTGCCATAATCAATTCCATACGGCGGGTCTGTCACCACCGCATCCACTTGCTCCAATTCTTTCATCACCTCGACGCAATCGCCCTGAATCAGCCTGCAATCGCCAATCGTCACCTCGCGCACAATCCCGGTCATAGCATCGCCCCCACGCGCGCGGCCCATGCGAGCGCGCTTTCCTCCGACTCGATCACGGCCACCTGACCGCGCCACTCGGCGTGCCACGCAACCTGCGCCGGGTTGAGCAGCCGCGCGGATGGCGGCTTGGCGCCGTCCTTGACCTCCACAAGGTGATTAACGCCATGTGCCCCCAGCATCAGGTCCGGCACGCCTCGGCCTACCGCGTGGAGGTGCTGGACGGAAAAGCCCAGCTTGCGAAACAGCGCCACGAGCGCGGCCTGGTTGGCGTCAACGCGCGCGCGGATCACGCCGATCTCCCCATTTTTTCCAGCTTCGCCATAAACGCCTTGACGCGCCTCAGCGTTCTCATTTTGCACTCGCGCCCGCGTCGCAGATTATTGACGTAGGCGGGGTCTCTCAGCGCCAGCAAGCCGAACTCGCTGACGGACATTTCGATCTCGGCGCATACGGCCTCGATCTCGGCGAGCAATTCGGGGTGTGCGATTTTGATTTTCATCCCGCGACTATATTGGCCGCTGGCAATATCGCAAGCGGGATCGGCCCTAGCGCGGTGTGCGCGGATTATTTTGCCCGGCGGTGCAGTTTATGGTTGCGATATTGGACGGAGCCAATTAATAATGACGGACGGACGAAAAACCGACAACGCAAGGAGCCGAAAACATGACCATGATTTCCGCAAGGCTGGCGCTTTTCCGGTGGGTGTGCCCGCTCATTGCTCGCAAGGATGGAAATACCAACGATATGTGCAGCGGATGCGGCTGCCCGGTGTGGCGGTTTCGAGAGCAGCCCGCCGACCCTGATGCAATGCGCGCTGCAATGCTAATCACAGGCGAAAAGGGGTTGAACCATAAGATTGCCGCACGCCTCGTCGCCGACGAGCCGGAGCGCTTCGGCCACGCTGTCGGCGACGAGCGGCTGGGTTGGTGTGGGCTTGGCGGCAAGCCGGAGGTGGCATCATGATCCCCCCCTCCTACTACGGCGCAGAGCCTGACGACGACGAGCGCGCTTTCGACGCCGCCGCCGAAGTCCTCGGCGAAAGGCTCCGAGCCGCGAACAAAGCGATCCGCGACGCCGCCCGCATTGCGCTCCCCGCCGTTGCGTTTCTGGAATCGCTCGGCGTCACGGTCAACGGCTACGACCTGAGCCGCGACGAAACGCTGGCGATGCTCGGCGGTATCGGCGCGAACGCAGAGGCCGACATTCTTGACGCCTGCGTGCATAACTACGCCACCGCGATTGACGCCCTGAGCGGGCTGCTGGGCGACGCTGAGCAGGCGCAGGCCGACGCGATCAAGCAGGGCGCGGCGATTGACGCCGCATACAATGGAGACGCAGCATGACAACCTCGAATATCGACCGACTCTTTGACACTAGCCACCTGTTCGAAATCGTTGAGGTCCGCAGGTTTTGCGGCGGTCAGGTCGCGGGCCTTGAAGTCAGCGTGACAAAAAACACCGATGGCAATCGGGTCGTGCTTGAGGATTTCAGGCTTTCACCGTTTGAGGCGCGCAGCATTGCCGCCGCGCTTCTCGCCGCCGCCGCTGCCGCCGAAGCTGCCGGGGCGCGGATCAAATGAGCGCCCGCACCTGGCGCCACGCGCGCCTCGCCGCGACCACCGCAGCCGAGGGCGCGCTTGTGGCGCTCCTCGTGGCTGGGGTGTCGGTTCTGATTTTGGGAGTGACGCCATGACCGTTCCAGCCCCGATCCACAAAACGTGCTGGACCTGCGACACGCCAAAGCCGGTGACCGCCTATCACTGGCGCAACCGAACGCGCGGCGTGCGGCACTCGTCCTGCAAGGCTTGCCGCTGCGAGGACGAGCGGACGCGATACAACGAGCGGGAATTTGATCGCATCTATTTGGGCGGTGCCGGTCCGCGCCCCCTGCCAGCAATCGCGCCAATCAATCCGCCGCTGCCGTGGGGCTACGGCATGACGCCGGAGGACGTGGCGGCGATTGACGAGGCTGCGGCGGACGCGCGGCACATCCCGGCGACCACACCGGCGAGCGTGGTGGACCCGGCGGACGCCTGCGTCGACCTTGACCCGATGGGCGACGGATCGGCCTGGGGCTGGGTGACGGTCGCCACGGTGGGCGCGCTCGTGGCGCTCGTGGCAATCGTTGCGTGGGTGTTGGTATGATCGCCCTGCGCGACTGCCAGTGCGGCGGCGAGGCTGCGCTGTCGCACGGCCACGCGCCCGGAGCGGGTAACGCCTGCGCGGCGTGGTGCTCGGATTGCGGCGTGACCGGGCCAGCGGATGAGGGCGAGGGCGACGCGGTGAAGGCTTGGAATGATATGGGGGAGGGGGCGGAATGACTCAGATGTTAGGGACCGACAAAGCGGCGCTGGAAAGATTCGTGGTGTTTTTGGACATGCTTGCGGGCGCAGAGCTTGATCGCATCGTTAAGACTGACCCGTGCCTAGAGTTTACGATTGTAAAGCACCGCCACCGTTATGATGCCTACCGCTACGCCGCCAAGCTGGTGTCCGCCGAAATTGAGGAGCTTGACGAGTGAGCACGCACACCCACGCCAAGCTGCGCACTGACTTGGGAAGCGGCCCATTCTCCATCGACACGCTCTACGCAATGGCTCGCCTGTGGAAACCGCGCTCCAACAGCTACAGGCTCCGGCGCACGATTGCCGGGTTTGTCCGGCGCGGTGACGTGCTGGTTATCGGCACTGACGCGCGCGGTCGGCGGGTGTTCCGGTTGCCGGAGGTGGGGCCATGCGTGTCTTAATCGCCTGCGAGTTTAGCGGCACGGTTCGGCGCGCATTCACCGCTCGCGGTCACGATGCGTGGTCCTGCGATCTGCTACCCGCTGAGGACCGATCGAACCGGCACATCGTCGGAGACGCGCGCGACCTACTGAATGACGGGTGGGACTTGGCGATTTGCCACCCGCCCTGCACGCGCCTCTGTAATAGCGGCGTGCGGTGGCTCACCAAGGCCCCGCCAGATCGCACGCTCGCAGATATGTGGGCGGAGCTTGAAACAGGCGCGGCGCTGTTCTCCGCGTTCTGGAATGCCGCGATCCCACGCATAGCTGTTGAGAACCCGGTAATGCACAAGCACGCCAAGGCATTGATTGAGGGCTACGAGCCGCCCGCGCAGAGCGTCCAGCCGTGGCAGTATGGTCATGGCGAGGTCAAGCGGACTTGCCTGTGGTTGCGCGGCCTGCCGGTTCTGACGCCGACCGATCTGGTTGAGGGCCGAGAGGCTCGTGTGCATCGGATGCCGCCAGGCCCGAACCGTGGCAAGGAGCGCTCACGGTTCTTTTAAGGGATTGCCGACGCGATGGCAGATCAATGGGGAGGCGCGTAATGGATCGCAGATGCCGCCGCCACCGCCAGCCCGATCCGCGCTTCTTCTTCCTCGCCGTGGTGCTGGCGTGGGTGGCAACAGCTATTTTGCTCGCGTGATGGATAAGGCGTTGCGCGCGCCACGGCCCGGGTGCATATTGGACGCGGGCAATATAAGGAGACGAAACATGGAACCCAAAATTAGATTCCTCGCGTCAGCCGCAATCGGCCTTGCTGCGGCTTTCGCGGCGCTCTCTGTCGCTGCACATTATATGCTCGGAATGCACCCCTTAATGGGGTTCGCGCTCGGAATGGCCACCCTCCCCACGGTGATCGTGGCTTGCGCCGCGTCGTGGGAGCTTCTCGGGATTTTCGGAGACGACAGGTCATGAACATCCCCGGCCCTACCGAAGTGCATATCCGAGCGATGGCGGCGATCCTCTCGCAGCCCCGAGTTTGGCACATGACGATAGATGAATTGCAAGAGGTTGCCGCCGCCGCCACTAACGGCAGGGCGAGGCCGTGGCGGGTGAAATGCACCATCAAGATCATGCGCCGTGGGCGCGGTCTTGGCAATATTGCGAAGGGAGATGCGACATGACTAATAACGACAACACAGGCGGGCCAGCATTCCCTGCACACCAAAACCCAAAAAGTCACTACAACGGCATGGCCTTGCGTGACTGGTTTGCCGGTCAGGCGCTCGCAATGGTTATGAGGCGGTTCGAGCGCGATTGCGACCCGTCCCCGGATGACATTGCGATGCAGGCTTACTTCATCGCCGACGCCATGATCGCAGCCCGTCAAGACAAGCCCTGAATAACAAAAGCCCCGCCCTTTGGCTTGCCTCCAGGATCGGTGGAGGGGCCTTGGGCGGGGCGGATGAGGCAACGTAGCATAGGAGAGACGAGCATGGAACCTACCCCAATCACCATTTTGAGATACGACGCAAAGCACGACATGCCTGAAAACTTCGTTACCGTATTGGTGGCGGGTGGCCTTGCGCATGTTGGAGCAGACGGCTTTTGGTATGCTGGATCGGGCGGAGCATCTGACAGGCGGCAGCTTGATTGGACTCCTATGTGGTGGGCGTATTTGATTTCGTTTAACGATAGCACAGGAGATGAGCGTAGCCATAAGCGCACAAGCGAGGCGCTGCGCCGGTCTGACGATGCGACCAAGCGGATCGAGGCGTTGGAGGAGCAGCTTGAGCGCGCGATCCAGCGCATCAACGCATTGGAGGCGCTCGCTTCTACCGCCTCAGCGGACGTTGACGAGCTTGCCGTCACGCTCGGCGAGCCAAGCGCCTAACGCCTGCACCCGCTCGCCACACGCCACAAGAGCGCCCCGGTCGAGCGCCCACAACCGCAGCACGTCACGCGAGGCAAGCGCGCCCGCCACAGGCTCAGGGGCGGCACACGGGGCGGTGAGAGCCGCAGGCGGAGACGCCAGCACGCCGGGCGATACCGGCGACAGGAACGAAGTGCAGCCGCCGAGCGTGAGGGCGGTGAGGATTAGAATGAGGGCGCGCATTGTGTGGGCCTCGTGAGACAGGAGAGACGGACATGACCACTCTTATATCAACTAAGCTGCGTGGAGACGCCGAGGAAGTCGAGTTTAACGGCGACGCCCGCACCGCAGAGACAATGCGGGAGGCCGCAATGGTGATCGAGCGGATGAGCAAAGCGCTCCGGCAGGCCGCGAACTTCTTTGAGCTTGCAGACGGTGGGGGGCATTACTTGCGCCACAGAACTCGCGAGCAATACGCTAATATTTGCCGCAGGGCGGACATGCCATGAGCATCCCACACGCCCGCCATAGGAGAGACGGACATGATGACACGTATATCTATAAAGCTGCGCGACGAGGCAGACGAAGCCGCGGTTCGCGGAGACGCACGCACCTCGGCGACAATGCGGGGGGCTGCAATGGAAATTGAGCACATGAGCGAAGCGCTAAGGGTGTGCGCGCGCCTGTCGAAAAGCGAACGCGTCATGAGCGTCCCCCGCGCCCGCCTCGTCGGCTTTGCTGCGCTTGTCGTTGCGGCGCTGGCGATGATCGCGGTTTTGGCGCTGGCGCTTTACGGCGCGCAGCACGTGTTGCAGACGATGGCCACGTGAGCTAACGCCCAACAGCCCTAAGCGCCTCAACAGCCTCAGCGCCAAGGCACGGCCCATCGTCCTGCACCGCCTGCGCCGCTGCGCGCGCCTGGCGTGCTATCACGGCCTCCCGCGCCAAAGCAGCGCGAGCGGCGTCAGCGCCAGCCCGAGCGGCCCATTGCGCGGCCTCGGTCTGGCGTGCCACCTCAGCGGCCTGTAGCGCCTCGCACGCGGCCTGTCCGCTGCGGTAGGCGCGGTGATCCACCCACGCGAGCGCGAGGCACAGGGCGAGGGCCGCGACGGCATACGGGCCGAAGCGGATCGCGGCGGGAAGGATTGCTAACATGGGCGCGTTGTCCTATGATCGGCAGGCGTCGCGGTAAAAGCGGTCCCTACGTGGCGACGGCCACGGGAGTAAGGTGAAGCGCCCGCCGCGACGCACCAGCGCCAGGCGAGCCAAGTTTCCGCCGCGCTTAGGATTGGGAATTACCCGGTCGGGCGCGGCGGTTTTCGTTTGCGCGTTATCGCCAGCCCGCCGCCCACGCCTTGAGGCGCTCACGCATCACTACGGCAAGCGCCACGGCCACAAGCGCCAGCACAGCCACCGTGCGCCAGTCCGCCGCGAACGCCGACTCAGCCGCCGTCGCCACCGTGGCAAGCCCGCCGATGCCTGCCGCCTGTAGCGTGCGCGACGCAGCCGGTGTGGCGCGATCCTTGGGCGCAGGGAGCGGGGCCGTCTCCGGCGCAAATCGAGTCGCGCGCTTTGCGAATGGCTGGCCCCATTGGGCCTCAGTCGCGCGAGTGTCAATATGCACAAAACCTTGCCGGGGATATGTGCCAACGCCCTTAAAGCCGAGCTTGCGCGCCTCCGCGATAAGCCATGCTGGGTCGATATTATCGACGCGAATATCAAACGCCATCCCGCGCATGTGGTAGCTTTTCTTAGCCCCCCCGACCCGCTTGTTATGCTCAGGGTCGCGGTAGGCGCTCGTTATGATAAGCGGCACGCCCGCAACGTCGCGCAGCGCTTGCAGCTTGTTCATGGCGTCACAGCAGAGGTATATTGACCCGTCGCCTTTGCTCGCCATTTCGGGCGGATCAAAGTTGCTCCAAGGCCAGTTGCTCATGTCAACGTCTTGCCAGCGTGTCGCCTTGATTGCGGTCATCATCGGAAGGCCTCCACCGCAACCGGCGCGCTATTCATGCCCGCAACTTCAATGGCAACCGCGCCGAATGATAACGCGAGGAGGATTGCGGCGGCGATTGTCTGAGTCATTGGGGGCCTCCCGGTGGGGTCAGTGTTTCAAGGTAGAGCTTCAAAAGCGCGAGCAGAACCGCGCCGAGGACAACCCACACCCGAAGGTTTATCTTTTCGTGCAGGTCCGCATTCTTTTTAATCGCCGCTTTCATCGTGGCTAGGTCGCTGTCGATGCGCCCTCGCCATTGATTAAAATCAGCCCTTCGGCTTTCGTCGTCGCTCACGGAGCCACCCCGCGCATAGTCGTGCGCCGCGCGTGATCGCCCGGACGACGATATAGCCTAGCGTAAACTCTGCGATTACAAGCAAGCCCATGACGCCCCAAGCCCACGGTGGCATTGACGTAACCACGCTCAGAAGCGCGCTTTCCACGTTGAGATTGGGCGGCAGAATACCCGTCAATGCCTGCCCCCCCAATGCACGATGCGCCTAGAGATGCGGATAGCACGGCAAGCCAAGCGCGCGCATACCCCAGACAGGTGATGAAATCGTCATTCATCGCGCGTCCTCCCGAAGATTGCAGCCGCGAAGATCGGGCCGAGGGCAACGAACGGAGTCGCCAACAGCCACGCGGCCCACTGCCCGGCCACCGCGTCGCCAACGACAACCGCAACGGCCCCAGCGCCCGTGGCATAGGCTGGCAGGTCGCCAAAAGCCCAGTCCCGGCGCACGCGGGTTGTCGGGGTGCGCAGGTATTGGACGGCTTCCCACACGCCGCCCCACGCGCCTATCGTGGCCGCTACGGCAAGCCATGGCGGAGCGCCAAGCGCAAGCGCGCCGAGGGCTGTCCATGCGGCAATCCAGCCGTGTGATGCTTGATTTCCCGCAACCAATTCGGGCGTCGGGCGGGTGTCTCCGTCACTCGTGCGGAGCGCGCCGAACAGGTCGCGCAGGCGGGCGGCGATCATCGGCCAGTCTCCACCGGAACCAGCCCCATCGCTGCAAGCGCTGCAAGCCCGTCGTCGCCCAAAATCGCCGTGATTTGCGCCGGCGATGCAAGCGGGCTGTCGTCCCCCTGAACGAGCGCCACCGCCGCTTGAGCGCGCCCGGCTCCGGCCATGTTTACAAGGTTGTCTGTGTCCCAAGCGGGCCGCGCAAGTGGCGACGTCGCCATGCCTAAAAACTGGCTGCCGATTATGCCTGACGCAGCGGAATACAGATTCCCAGCGCTGTCTTGCCATGTGCCGCCGTTATAGGTCAGGGCGTCGGCAGGACCGAACGCGAGGACCATTGCCAAGTGGTTGGCGTCGGAGACCATAGCCACGGGGCAGGCGATTGTGATTCTCATGGCGTGACATAGCCCCCGGTTACAGTGATAGCATACCCGCGACCCGTAAGAGTGTCGATTGCGGGCTGCCCTACGCCCACGGACGGAGCGTCGCCACCAGATTGATTGAACCTCCGGTTTCCACTGTTAAAATTGGCCGCGACTATGGATACTAGGATGCGGTCAATGCTTTGTGTCGAGAGGTTTGTGTTTTGAAAGGTGTTTTGAAAATCTCCAGTTTTTACATCGTCAAAGAAGTTTTCCGGAAAGTGTCTGAGGCTAGTGCACCCCGAAAAGCACGCTTGAATGTCGTTAACTGAAGAGGTGTCAAGCCAAGTCATGGTGACGAGGCTGTTGCAGTTTGTGAATGCAAACCCCATGTCTGTAACCGAAGATGTGTCAAGCGACGGAGAAGCTGGCAGAGTCGTAAGGGCACTGCAACCAAACCAAGCCCCGCCGAGAACGGTATTAGAAGACATATCAACCCATGGCATCACTACCATTCTCGAACATGCCTCCCATGACGAAGACATCGTTGTAACCGATGAAGTGTCAATGCTTGGGAAAACGGTTATCTCCGACCAGCCCCGCCAGAACGCGTTCATATTGGTCACTGCGCCGTAACTGGCTTCTGCACCATTCTCAACCATCTCCGCCTCGACTGCGGCCTTTTCCACTGTGGTTAGCGAGCCGTTGCGAATTACTTGTCCCACTAGGGCATTTCCGGGGAAAAAGTCACCGTTGCTATGGCCGCCGATCACATAGGCTCCCGCAGAGATTGTTACCTCATAAGACGCCGTGCCCACATTGGTGCCGAGCACCATGGTGCCGACCCAACCACCAGGAACGGTGATGCTCATCTCGTCGTCAACTTTGTCCAGCGCCAACCGGGCCGGGCCGGTCTGATACGTGGGGCGCTTGGACGCCGTGGCTTGCGTCGCGTTATTGCCGCGACCAGACCTGTCGTTGACACGCGCAACAGATTGCCCGGCGGAAGTAATGGCGGTTGCAGCCGCAGTGTCTTGGAAAAGCGTGCCGAGCGTGGACGGGTCATACCACGCGCCCTGTTGACCTCCTGCGAATAGCGACGAGATGGTCGGAGCCGCAGCACCCCCGCCCCGCCGCGTGAGGCCCACGCCTAGCCCAAGCCGCGCCATCAGACGACAAACGCCACAATGGCGGTCGCCGTCGTGCCGGTCGCCCACACGCGCACGATGCCGACCTGAAGGTCAGCGCCAGCCGCCACGGCAATGGTGCGATCCGTGCCCGCCACCGTCGTGATCTTGATGTTGCCCGCGTTGCCCGTGACGCGCAGGCAGATTGCCACGCCTCCAGGGAGGTCAGCGCCATCGTTGGGCGTGACCGGAATGACGTCGCGGGCGAACCCCGAGAGGTTGCCGCCGGATGACGTGAATGGATTGCCCATGGCTTTTTACTCGCTGTTAAGTTTGAAGAGAGTTTGCGGAACGTAGCCAACGTTGGATGTTACGCTTGACGGAGTTACGCCAATGCCGTAACCCCTAGAAGAGTTAATATCTATTTCCAAGGTTATTACCTGACCCGCGGTGAATGTAATATCTTGGCTTGGCACAGAGCCATTGTCTGAAGTACCAAAAGACCCGGTAGAGCTGGTTACTCCGTCAACTTTCCAATACCAAGTATAACTAGTGTACTGCGGAGGTTCTCCGCCGACGCTGCCAACGCTTGTTGATACACGAAACCTTGCCGCCCCGGTGTAGGCACTCATTGTGAACCTAAGCACCGTAACAAGCGATGTGGTCGTAAATGTCCCGCCTATAACCTGCTCAAATTCGGTGCTTTCAATAATGCTAACTGTATTGGCGGCAGATATTGTTAAAACCGGCAACCCGTCCCCCGGCCTTGCCGCCGCAAGCCCGTAGATACGCGGCGCTCCGGTCGCACCCTCGGCAATCGCCAGCGGATTATCGCGCAGCGCCGTCACGGTCGAACCGCTCGGAATGCCGCCAACGCCAACGGCTCCGGCTGATAGGTCTGTCCATGTCGTCATACCGATTGATCCTTGTAATACCGAAGCCACGACGCACCCGTATATGTAGCGATCGCGGTTGACGCGGCAGTCTCCCCGCTTGGAATTGACCCGCCTTGCGTACCGATATAGCAGCTTTCGTTCGCGCCGCCGTAATCGGGACGTGGCGCGGTGGCGCTCCGCTGTCCATTCTGAGCAAGCTCAACGCCATTCCACCAAGCCCGGACGCGAGCCAAGGTCAATTCTATTGACCACACCAGCGTCCCGTCGCCGCTTGGCATGGTGCTGGTGAGGTATGCTGTGCCGACGTCCCAAGGTGCGCCACCATCAAAGGCGCGCACGATCAGCATGTCATCCCGAATCCCAACATATGACCCCGACCCGGCCCCGCCCGCGTCCCAGATATAGCCCGGCTGCGAGAGGTCCAGTCCCTCGAAGTCGCACGCGAAAACGCAATCAGAGTCTTTGTCCGCATCAAACGCGGTTTCATTCAGCGCGGTATCCGGGGGCAGCACCGCCGTCAGCGTCAGATCTGCCTCTGGGTATGGCTTGCTCGTGTAGGCAGGCCCGAGGCTCGTGCTGTAGGCGACAATGCCGGTGGCCGTGGTGCCTGTCGCCAGAACCCGCCGCACGCCAACCGGGAGCGAGCCGCCCGCGACCATGTCAACGGTGCGGCTTTCCCCGGCTTCCGTCACGATTGCAACGCTGCCCGCCCCCCCGGTTACGTCGATGCCAAGCGCGACCACGCGGTCGAACAGGTCCGCGTTATCGTTTGGCACCACGGGCGAGGCGTCCAGCGCAAACCCCGAGAGGTTGCCGCCGGATGAGGTGAATGGATTGTGTTCAAGCTCTAAAGCCATCTGAAAGGCCTCGCATTTCCGTTTGCGTCATTGCCGTCGTCGTCTAGCCAGTAGCCAATATCGCGCTTCTGTTGCTCAGTTGCATCAACAAACGGCGTTATGTCGCTTTCTTGCCACAACCATAGCACGCCGATAGACCCGTTGTCCTCCATCGTGTAGGCGTAGCGGCTTCCCGGCGCGCTGGAATGAGCCGAGGTAATCAGCCAATTCCCCTCACGCTTTGACCCGTCAAACTTAACGTCAAGGAAGTGCTCAACATTTACAGAGTCGCCCGTCCAGTAGGTTCCGGCCTGCGGTGCGCTAAGCTCCATCGTCGCCTCACGCCGCACGTCTTTAAACCGTTGCAAATATGTCGATGCGGTCGATGCCGCGATAGCGTCGGTCTGAATGAACCGGCAAAACAATTCGCGGATGGCAGGCTCGCCGCCATACTGCGCTTGTTTGTCAACGTCGATGGCAACCTGCGCCCGCTCGTAGCTCCCCTTGTCGGTGATGCTGGCGATGGGACTGCGCAGGCCGTAATAGACAAACACCTGCGAGGCGCGCTCCTCAGGCTTTTCCTTGATCGCAAACGACCCAGCCAGGATGTGCCCCTCGTCGGTCAGCGTCGAAGGTGCGAAGTCCGGGCGCTGTGCCTTGAGGATGATCTTTTGCACCCGCTCATCCCACCACACGTTCGCCATCGCTTGCAGGCAAACTTCGCCCGCCAAGTCGTCGATCTTGGTTGGCTCGGTGATGTAGGCCGTGAATTGATAGGCGCTGCGCCACAACGTATATTCAGCATCCCACTCGGTCGCATCTACGTAAGCCGCATCAATGCCGCCGCGCGTCACTAGCAGGTCATAGAGGATGTCTGAGAACGGCTCGGCGACATACGCCACCACCGTTTGAACGCGCCCGTTCTGGCTGTGGCTCGCCGCCTCGGTGTTGAGCGCGGCACGGGTCAGCCCGGTGATCCGCACATTGCTATCGACCAGCGACCGGCCCGTGTATTGGATAAGCTCCGACCCGATCCGCACCCACCCCGTCGCGGGGTAGTCGGCGACAACGGCGCCCGCCACGTCAAGCGTTGTCACGCTGGCGTTGATGTCAGCGGCAAGCGCGCCAGGCGACAACAGCGGCGCGGTGATGCCGGTATCTGTGACTTTGCGCAACGCATCCTTTGCGGTGATGCTCACGCCGTCGCGGCCTGCGTCGATCTTCTCGATGAGGTATTCGCGCTTTATCATCTCGGCGAGAGTGTCGCCAAGGTTGCCCTCGTAGATGCGCAAAACATACCCGACATGGAACGGGTTGCGCGAAAGCCATTTTGACCAAAACGAGCCTTGCGTTGCCGGGTCATAACTGCGACCCGCCACGTAAGGATCGGTTTCGACGTCGTTGCTCGGCGAGTCCTTCAGCTTGACGCTGCACACCGCGCGCAGGCCAAGCGGGCCCTTATTCCGCGACCCGCTGGCGACGTTAAGCACGGTCGGCGCGGTCTGATACCCCATCAGCGTCGGTATAGCCGTTGCAGGCTGGAACGCTCCCGCCTCAGTGCGCCACTCGTAAGACCCCATAGGAACGAACCGCAGCGCAAGCGATGCCGTCAGGTTGAGCGCCGAGCGGAACTTGCACGTCGCGTCGGTGTTCCAGCATTTATCGCCCGTCGCATCGCACGGAGACGTGCCGAACACGCGGCTGCAAATCGGCTGCACAATCTCAATAACCTGGATGGGCTGCGTTGCGAACGACATTAGAACACGCCCGTGACCGCAAGCGAAACGCTTACGTAATCGTTGACCCCCATGGTTTCCGGGGCGACGTCGCTATCCGTCCAGCACCATGCCACGTCGTCGGAGAACCGCGCTGGGTTGCCGATGATTCCGAAAGGATAGAGCGGTAGCGTCTTTGCGAACGGTTCGAAATAGGTGCGATACCAGTCGATGCGCAGATGCTCCCACGAGTAGGAGCCCGTCACCGCTTGGCGCATAAGCTGCCGCCCCAGCCATTGCCCGGTCTCGCTGAATTGCTGTTTAGCCTGCGTGACGCGGTTAATGCTTGTTGGCGTGTGCCCCGCGTAAAATGCCTGCGTCAGTTGCAGCGCCACGCCCGCGCGGATAATGCCGACGGTGACGTCATCGCCATCATCGACCGAAATGCGCAGGCGGCGCGTCGAAATGGCGTTGCCCGACCCGTCGGAAATCATGGCCGCAATCGTGCCGTTGTCCGCTGGCGAGATTGCCGCGTGATCCGTAAAGCCCGCCGCAAGGTCCGGGCTTGTTGCGATCAAAACCGCCTTGCCACTGAGGGAGTGCGCCGCGATAAACACCGTGTCGATGTTCGCCGCCGCGCCAAGCGTCAGCAGCCACGAGACCGCGCCAGTGCCGGGAACCCACCGCTGGAAAGTGTAGTCGTTGGCCGCAAGCTCCGGCGTCGCTCCGCTGCCCGTGACCGCGCCGGTGACGGTGCTGTAGAGGATCCGCGCGTTAGTCAGCGGCTCGTTGCTGCCGAGGGTGTAGCCCGTGGTTGAGAGCGTCATGCGATAACCCCGCGAATTGTCCCGCCGTTGCGTTGCGCGTTATTAAGTTGCTCGACCATCTGGCGGGCGAAGGATTCGCCGAAGCCCATGGAATCGTTTTGAATGTTGAAGCTGAAGGTTTGCGTGCGGTCCGGTTGCTTGGCCGCAGCCGCAGCGCCAGCCGCTGCTCCCGCGCCACCGCCTGCCGACGCGCCGCCTCCGCCGGGCCTTGCCGACATAATGCTTTTGATGTTGGCAAAGCCGGTTGCGATAATCCCCGCCGCGATGGCGTAGGAAAACGGCGCGGGATGCTCGGCAAGCGCTCTCGTCGCACCAGCGAAGGTGTCCGCGATTGCCATGGCGACGCGAACGGCTTTGCTCTCTCCGAACAGCGCCATTAGGCCGGTCTTAACCGATGCCATTGCAGCGTTTTGCGATTGCTGGGTTTGCTGATTCTTTCGATCTTCAATCGCCGCGACGCGGCTGGCGTGCTCCTGCTCAAGGCGTTGAAGCGCGGTCTTGTGCTCAGCGGTCGTCAGGAACTCAGTCGCCAGCGCTTCGGCAAGCGTTTGCTGGCCTTGAGCATACCATTCCGCCGTTGCCTCTGATTCGGTCTGCCAACCCGCGCGCAAAGCCTCAAGGCGCATCGCCATTCTCTCGGCGATCTGCTCCGGCGTTTCTGCGCCCATGCCCGCGCCCCCCACGCCACCAGCACCAGCGCCGCCCATTCCCGGAAGCTCAGGAGCAGTCGCGCCGGGCAACGCAGCCGCAGCCGCGTCAGCCGCATCAGCCGCGGCCATTGCCTCGCGCAGCGCTATCAGGCTCTCAAG
>Ga0222649_1000306_pt1 | contig 17466 bp, 13 predicted proteins | sample AntAcemetagen337_FD_179865 | JGI IMG/M metagenome (GOLD analysis project Ga0222649, IMG submission 179865) | Saline water microbial communities from Ace Lake, Antarctica - #337 | ecosystem: Environmental > Aquatic > Non-marine Saline and Alkaline > Saline | place: Antarctica: Ace Lake... | reverse complement strand
TTTATACACCTTCCGGTTTTAGGGTTTAGCACTTTTCCCACTGGGCATTGTTTTTCCACGTTTACAACAGGTTTTTTCATATTTATACACCTTCCTGTTTTAAGGTTTAGCACTTTTCCCACTGGGCATCGTTTTTCCACTTTCACATCAGGTTTTTTCATATTTATACACCTTCCGGTTTTAGGGTTTAGCACCTTTCCAATAGGACAACCCTTTTTCTTATTTATACACCTTCCCGTTGTAGGGTTCAGTACCTTTCTAATGGGACAACCCTTTTTCACAACAGGTTTTTTTATATTCTTACACCTTCCTGTTTTAGGATTCAGTACCTTTCCAATAGGACAACCCTTTTTCTGAACAGGTTTTTTTATGTTAATACACTTGCCTGTTTCAGGGTTAAGCTGTTTTCCAAAAGGACATCGTTTGATTTTGTTTTGTTTGAGTTTATCAATAATATTCGTTTTGACAATTTTTTTACTTAAAACGAAAAACTGAGTGGTATTTGTGCCAACCCTGTAACACAATTCAGTTGTTGGTGCATTACCTTGTGTTGTTATTACACATTTTCTATCGAGACAAAAGTTCCTTTTTTCTTGAACCCAATCGTATTTCATAATTTTACATGGTACCATTTTGCCTTGCAATAAACGGAACCTGTGACCATTGTATATATATCGTTCATTGTTGCAAGAAATCCCAGCAATTTGATGGGATTTATGACAATCATCTACGTTAATGTTCCTAAATAACATAGAATCAACATTGAATTCTTTTTTTTTTAACTTCAACGTTTCTTTATTGAATAATGAATGAAGATTGGGGACAATCTCTTGTTCTTCTATACGAAAGTCGTACTCACCCGAAACAACTACAACTTCAACCTTGTTAAATTTAAATTTTTTAAATGCTTCCTTGTATGTAAGTTTCGGTTTGTCAATTATATATGAGTATTCACCACTTTTTGGATCCCATACCGGACTATATTTACGTGTATTTACCCTATTGAAATAGTAAAGTCCAGTATTTTTTGAGAGTGAGACAAAAAGAAACTTATCTCTTATTTTCAAAAAGTCAAGAACGGAAATAAGGTACCATTCGGCATTATAACCTATTTTTGGTTTTCGGATATTGAAAAAGAAACGTTTCTTGTTTCTTTCGTAAAGATATTGTATAATATTTTCAGGAGTCAATTTGTCATAAAGAAATTTTAAAGTTTCTTTTTTGTTCGACTCTTTAGTGTGTACAAGCGTTAAAAATAATGTAAGGATTTCTTTCGTATTTTTTCCTATATTCCTTTTTAAACGTTCTTTTATAATTGGTTTTAAGTAGTCTGACATACCATCTGAAAAGAATAGCACGGTTAATAAGGAATTGAGCCAACAGGTTCCTCCAAATTGTGGTATAGTAATTTTATTAACGCAGTTCATGGTGTTACTTTTTAAAGGAATATTATTCCAAATAACCAATTTTGTGATACATTAAAATAATTCAATTGTTTGTGCATTACCTTGTGTTGTTTTGTTAAGCTATAGTAATACAACTTCCATTAAAGATATTTTAGGTGAATAAAAAGTGATTGTTGTATAAAAGATAGATATTTCAAAACTTTTTTACATGTGAAACTTTTTAATAATTTTTTAAAAGCTTTTTTTTGTTCTATAGTAGAGAAGACCTTTATATAGTGTCTCTCTCTCTCTCTAGAAAAAAAATATATAGATAGACAATCCTATTATGAACATATTTTTCTAAACATACCTACGTAAATATATACTTATATGTACAATTGAACATGTAAACGTTCACAAATTTAAAACTATAAGAGATATGGTTTTTATCAACGGTATTATAGTACTTTGTGATTATAAAAATAACCAATAACAAACGAGATTAATTAAACATATGTATTACTATAAGATATACCTACATAATCCCAAAAGAAATACTCAAATCTAAATAAACGAAATACCGTAATATGGTTATAAATCAAACCAAAAACCGTAAAATATGTGAACGAAATATCGGAATCAACCAAATATAGGAATATATATAAACCAAATATAGGAATCGAGAAGAAGCCTAAAATATGCCTGGACAATTCCGATTAAACAATGAATCTGTAAATATGATATATAGTTCAAGTAATTTATTGTAACCAAAAGTCGTAATAGAATCACGGAATTACATCAGTTGCGTATAGTTTAAAGACAATTTAAATATACATGTATAACAATGATAAATTGTGAATTATGTAACAAAACCTTTTTGTATAATAGTTTGTTGGTGAGGCATTTATCTAATAAAGTTCCATGTTTTTCAAATGAGCCTTCTGAAAACTCAAGTTTCGATAATAGTGAATATCAATCAAATAACGGACGGAATCAACCAAAGAATGAAAAAGAAACACATAATGGTAAACTACATGAATGTAGTATATGTTTAAAGTGTTTTTGTAACAAGAAACATTGTGAAAGACATATTATAAAGTGTACCGGGTGTCATATTCTACAATGTCCGATATGTAAGAAGGAATTCAAGAATTCGGATAGTAAAAGCTATCACAAGCGAAAAGTGAGGTGTATACCGTTTGTGAAAGAACCTCAAATTGCCCCTGGAATTACAATAAATAACACAACAAACAATGACAACAGTATAACTAATAATAACACAACAAATAACTTCATAAATGTTATCAGTTGGTCGGATGAGTGTTATGATCATGTAACACCGAAAGAGATTGCGCGGTTAATATCAACAAAGTGTTGTAATTATCCAGTAAACTTTTTTGCAGAGTTTCCCAAACTTGCTCACAGAGACGAACACGCAAATCTGAGGTGCACGAATATGAGGGGACAACACATAGATGTATATCAAGACGGAAAGTTCAAGAAGGTACCATGGCAGATGGTACTTGACGAGGCAACCAAACGTATGTGTCACAGAGTCGATGATGCATATAACGAGGACGAGGAAGCGTTCAAACGTTGCAGACCGACAACAGAGGCGATAGTGAATATGGAAGATGTAATAAATGATTCTGGTGATAAAGAGAAGTCGGCACATCACACGAGGGTGATGGGTTTAGAGCGGAGGACGGCGCGAACGGATATTTTAGCGGCTACGAGATCAGGTTTGTATGAATAAAAAAAATTATTATTAAATGTGCTATGAACTAATCTATAGTATCTTAAGCATCTACAAAGACTTTAGTCTGTTGTTTTCTTCTTGCAACGTCTTCGTTTCCTTGCAAAGCTGATGGAAGTCCTTCATGAGCTGTGTGTCAGCCACCTGTTTGGGTTGCTTAACCTTTTTGGTGCTAAGCAGTTTGATCAATTGGTCACCTAATTCCACCACGTTGTCGTCGTGAAGCTGCATGACTTGTTCAGCCACCTGGTCAGCTCCTGACAGCTTAACGAGGTGGGAATATTTATTTGTCAGCTTCAGAAGCAGCTTAAAGCCCAGCATATGAAGAGGGCCGTCGTTGATGTTGGACATGAGGACGTCCACCGTGACTGCCAGGCCTCCTGTAATGATGATTTCGTCGACATCTTTTTTTGATAGTTCGAGCATTCCGGCGCGGACTTGGTCGCCGAACATGTAAGCAGACGGCTTAAGGCTGCGTAGGAAATCCACGAGTTCGCTGGTGGACATATTCATTGTTGTAGTGTGTGTTTGTTGGTTATACTATACAATTTGAGTTCTTTAGGTTAAAAAAAATGACGTATTATTTCAAACTAACACTTTTACTTTTAGGCACACTGTTAATGTGCTTTTCACGTTGCAAAAGAGAAGTAAAATATTTAAGATATTTTTCGTACATCACACTATTACCTGTTTTTCCTACAAGCTGTAATAAATATGAATGTACCTCAGACATGAACTTGCTGTCGTGCATGAAATAGATGTGCATAGTAAAAAAATAGTCATATGCTTGGAGAATTGGCCAGAATACTGCGTGGATATCTTTTTCATCATCAATAGCTCGAAAATGAAGATCCATGGTTAAACGGAGTTGTTTTGCTTTTTCTGGTATTGTAACGTTGGTTTTACATCTGCATAGTGCGCATTTGACACCTGATCGAATTAAACAATTAACACAGAACACGTGCCCACATGAGAGCTTTGACGACAGATGCATATCATCATAACATATCGGACATTGATCATATTTCTTGTTATGCGACTTGCAATACTTGTTGTTTGTAGACGCTGTGACCGTATGCACGGCCAACCGTTTTTGGTGATTGCCTTGCAATACATTGGTATTATAATAGTAAATACATTATTATGTTTAGGTGTTTTTTATTATTTGGATGAATAGACATTATACAATTATAATTAACATGAATATTGAGGTAATGGAAAAGGGACCCCAGTTTGATATGATGTCTGCATTTATAGCATCACAGGCTCCAAACATATGCAAAGGGAAAGTGAGGCATACATATATACGCGAGCAATCTATTTCAGGTGCAAACATGATGGTTGTCGCGTATACTGCGAAGAAAGGAACCCGATCATTACGTGATTCGTTCAATATCCATGGATTTGCATTTATAAAAAAAACCAAGAGTGTGATGTATATTGATGTGATATGTGGAATTGGTGTTGGAAAGAGGATATTGCATACAATATACAATAAAGCACGAGCCTTGAATATAAAATGCATAACCTTGAGCGCTCTACCTCATGTTATAAATTTTTATAGAAAGGAAGGATTCATTCATGCAGAATCCTGTAAATCGGAAACGGAAATTATACGTGTTATTGCAGAAGCAAACAAATCATTGCGTTTTAAAGATATGACACAAGCAATGTCAGACAAGGCGTTTCGAAAGTTACTTTCTGTCCTTGTTAAATACAAATTGACATCCAATAAGAGCTGTAAAAATATTTCATCATGTAGCATAGATGGTTACGTAATGTCGAAAAAGTTGTAATTAACAAACGAGTTGTAGTGGGGAAGACTGGTCGTGCCATTTATTATTGGAATTACCGTGGTCTCGGTATTGATGCCATAAAGGTAAAGGGTTGTATATTTTTTTGCATCCTTGAAATTTGCATTGCTATTGTTCTATTTGTTGCTATTGGATTGTCTGTTACATCCAGTTTCATAAGTTTATGTGATACGAAATGTTCTATAAACTGTTTTGGTAATTTTGAAATATTGTTTTTCTTAAGATAAAGATGAGTAAGTGTAGTAAATGAGTCATAACCAGTTTCAGGAAGTTTTATCATATTTGATGATAAATCTAACACTTGAAGACTTTTTAGTTTCGAAAAGCTATCTGAAAGTGTTTCAATCTTATTGTTTTTCAAATTTAATATCTTTAGTTTAACTAATTCAACCGGAATATTAGCAACTGTAATCGAACAATTTTCAAGATTTAATGTGTTAATATTAATATTTTTCGATAATGTATTTGTTATCATGCCAAAGTTATTATAACTCAGTTTGAGAAATTGTAAACTTAATGGAAGTAGAACAGGAATACTCTTCAGGTTACAAGCACTTGCAACCAAGGATGTTAGTTGTGTACAACAATTAATATTTTCTAACGTTGAAAGTGGATTAGCAGATAAATTAATATTTGTACACATGTTAAACGCATTAGCATCAAAAGTTGTTAAGTTGTTGCTTTGAAAATTTATTGTTTTGCAATTAAATTTACCGTTAATTTCTGAAATTTTGTTGATACTAAAATTTATATGATGGCATTTTAAAATTGAATCGTTTGTAAATTTAGGTATTTTGTTTATTTCACAATTTTGAAATGTTAAGTGTTTCAAAGTGGATGATAGTTTGTTTAACCAAACAGGTAGAATTTTTATAGGAAAGTATTTGATGTCAAGCACCTCAAGACGACTAAATGCCTTAAGACTTGTAGGAAACATATTGCTTCGATTCATGTTGACCATTTGTTTAATTAGAGCAAGGTCTACCACTGTATTTATCTTTATCTCTGTAACAAAATCCTGGACAAGACCCTGGTTCCCGAACGCTCCCATCGTAAAAGTTATTGTATTTTTACCGAACACTTTATTTAGGTGAGTGATTGCTAATTGTTCCTGTTCATATGGTGATTTTTGTGCATAATCGTTAGGTACATCATAAGCTTGAGGTCGATACGGATGATCCCTAGTAACCATACCATTGATTATTGTTTTTACATTTGTTGCGTTGTAGTCGTTGTTGGTATACATGTTGTTATTTATACCTGTTTTTTTGCCTGGAAATCGAACCGTTTTCATATTATTTGGGTTTAATTCTAAAAATGTTAATAAGTTCAGTGGGAGTATTGTATTTTGCTTCTTCTTTGCAATGTGATTTTTTATTAAACGTATTAAACTCGGTGTTGAGTAATATGTATATCGTTTTTTTCCATCTTTTAATGTAATTTCGAATTGTACAACTTTAGTCCCAGGAGTATAGTTGATTCCGGTTGCAATATTAGATCTTTCTTGCACTATTATATTTTTTAGTTTCATGGCAGGTTCATTGAATTCAGCAAGTTTTCGATTATTAGCTGGTTTTTGGTTATTAGTTGGTTTTTGGTTATTAGTTGGTTTTTGGTTATTAGCTGGTTTTTGGTTATTAGTTGAGTTGCTGTTACGAGTATTGCGAGAACCATTATTATTCATTAAAGAAATAGAAATAAAAAAAATTAGGATCCAATTAGATACACGATACGATATTATGAGATTTTTTAATCCTCAATCCATTTTTACATTTGACGAGTGATGAACCGGACCACTCGTTAATAGTGCGTGTTGCTTTAGATTTATCAGTAGTGTCAGAAACATGAAGTGTGTAGTGCGTATGGGGTAAGTCGAGTGTGTGAAGGACACGTGTAAGTGAGTGAAAGGCTGGAGAACGAGCGCCGGTAGCTGCGAGCTCAATATAAGAGGCGTTTGAGAGCTCGACGTCTGCGACTGTTTCAGGAGATGAGTGAATTTCATCACGGAGGTTTCGTATAATGTGTTGTTTATTTTTTTTTGTGTAGAAAGCATCAAACATGAAAGCGCGGTAAAGGAGTGATGCATCAGGGTTAACAATGTATTGGTCAAACAGATGTTTTGAGTACGTCATTTTAACGTCAGAGGTTGCGGTACGGTTACTGATTTGTTGAGAGAGAATATCAAATTCATCATTATCAACGTCAGAAATGTCATGATAGTGTGTGTCGGTTGCTTGATGTATGGCATAATTTTGACTTGATTGAAAATCGACAACAGAATAACCACACCAGTCGAGAAACATATGGAATACGTGCTTATAATATTTTTTATGTAAATTATCTTCGCGGATATTAGAAATGTGGATGTGTAGGAGCCAATCAGGACATTTGTGGAGTTCATCATAATCGAAAATGAGTGTATTTGACGCGATACTTTTTTTAATATCAGCGGTGGAGGTCGGGATATATTGTTGGTTCAATTTGGTATGCAGTGCGAAATAGCATATGTTGGTTTTAATGTGTCGGACACGCAAAGAGCTTTGAAAACAGTCTCGAACGTTAGATGACATACAAGAACCGTAAAGGAATAATGTATCGAAAGTATCAAGAGCATAATTAATACCGACTGTGATGCATGGGGTATAAATGAGTAGGTCAAGAAGTTTCCAATGGAGGTGAACGTCGTGTAGTTCAGTACGAGTGGCATCATTGCAACCGGAATGATAAAACCGGGTTGTTTTATATGCCATTTGTGTTTTGATGGTAAGTTGAATGTCGAGGCCGAAGCGTTGTGAGGCGGTAAAGAGAACACATTTTCGTCCGAGAGAAAGCTCTTTTATAAGGGTAGATACGAGTGCTTGTTTAGAACCACAGTTTATGGCGGTACGTTTGTAAGGTTGAAATGTATTATGTCGAACATAAGGATGAATGTTCATATCAGATAAGCATTGTAATGATTTATTCGATAGGAAGGCATCGAGGCCAATAATACGGGATGCGTTTTTGAGAAGGATTTCAAAGACATGGGCATTTGATTTAATACGGTTTTTCATGGTTTTCAAGGATGACCATTGTTTGAGAAGAGATTCGATTTCATCAAGTATAACCAGATCGAAAGTATTATCACCAACAAGTTTCCAGAGAGATTCCATTTGAATAATGATACGGTCGGACGATTCTGGATTTGTAATAGAGAGGTAATTATCCATGTGTATATTACGTGAGGTGTATTCACCGTGTATGGATGTTGCATAATCTTGTCTAGCTGCGAGATGAATAATTCGTAGAGGTGCATGTGTATCTATGTATTGAAAGAGTTGGAATGTTTTTCCGGTGCCCATATGAGAACGTTCGAGGATACATCGTGTGTTATCTGGGAAGACGTATGGTAACACATAGGGATTATTATATGTAAAAACTCCTTGGATTTCATGAATGTCAGTAATTTCGGCCTTGATGAAATCTCCAAACGGGTTTACAACGTATGATGTGGCGCATCGAATGATGGTACCTATATTAAACCCGTCGTCTTTTTTTTCAAAGGTATTCCACATGCGTTCGCACGTTTTTGTCTGGTCATCTCCGGACCAAGTATTAGACCACTGAATCCAGGTAGAAATACCAGCGCCAGCATTTTTGAGTGCAAACCCCAAATAGAGCCATGTAATCCATGGTTGTCCTTTATCGGTGTTGGGTATACAAGACATGAGATATTCTATGGATTCAGATGCGAGGGAATTTGGTCGGGGTGTAAGAGATTTATCGAGATAGTGGGTAATATCAATACCAGAAGCTCCGGTTGTAGTTGTGCATTGTCTGGGAACAGTGAATGAGCATTCAAATGTTATAATATTTGTGTATATGCCAATCATATGGTCTTTGGGGTGTATAGAAGACCCAACAGGTAGAAACGGGCGATCGGTTTGTGATAATTTTGATTGGTAAAGCATACGCCAATTTTGGTGTGTTTTGTAAACGTTCATGTCAATTGGAACAGACGGGTTGTCGATGTGTATACGTTGTGCGAATTGTGAAGCATCTTTAATACTTCGCAATGGCAATGATGTAACGATATGATAGCTTGTTTTATTTGAGGTACAAGCAGATGCGACTTGAATGGTTATGTTAACCTTGAAAAATTGAAAACATATATTCGTGAGATATTGTAATACATCCTGTAGTACGACATGTGTATCAATATCAATGTAAAAATACACACCTACGTTGAAGCATAACACTTCGTATGTGTGTGTATCAGTCTTAGAGCACAATACGACGTTAGAAGATTCGAATTTGCGACCTTGTGCAGTTTCATGTGCAAAGACATAAGAGTGTTGCTTGTCAATAGCTTTTGTGATAATACTATTGAGACGCATGCTTCATATTTTATATACACAATGAAGCTTTAGGTTATACAAAAGAGTTGAAACGGTTAAGAAGGAAACGATGACCGATGAGACAGTGTGGGTTGTGAACACCCTTTGCGATACGTGTGAGAACACCACGGACATGACGTTGAATGATTATAGCAGCTTCGTCAAAAATAAATTGTATTTCGTCTTCATACAAAGCCACTATAAATTCAGCAGGGTTTGGAACGTCTAAAACATTTCGTATACGAACAGACGATGGAATTGAAGAGTGTTTATGAAGGTATTTTCGTCTCTTGTGTTTTGATGTAGCTTTGTACCATGGTAAATCAAACACAGGGTCGTCTTCATCAGTGAGACCAATAATAGAATAAACATCGACCTCATTTGCATACATGAAAGTGTCAGGATCAAAAAACATACGTGCGAACCGAGAAACCCGTCTGAATTCCGCGACGTCGCAACCATCGACTTGTGAGAGAAGAGTATTCATATACTGAAACCACAAATTATAGTCTTATATCAACAACAACGTTTATCATGCTTGTTTTTTACGTTATGACCTCACAGTCCCAATGCAATTTATGTGCATCAATTAAATGTGCTGAATGTGAGTGATAATAACAGAATAATACCTTTGCATAGGCATTACGATCATATGTACCAGCCAACAACTTCCTCACAATCCTGCCAACTACACGTGCTCTTTCAATCACGTTAACTCTTCGCTTATCATATGCATCCGGGTTAACCCTGATTGTATATACCGGAATGTTAGCATCCATTATCTGAATTGCATAGTTTTGTTCACTTACTTTGCTCAATTCACATGATGCTTCCCGCTCCTTATGTGAATCCTCATCTATTTCCACCACAACTGCGACACTCCCTTTGACGACCCACAACAAATCAGGTCGTCTCTTCTCGATACCTTTACATGCAGTATCATGCGCAAGACTCTTATCGATGATATTAGGTTCATGTCCGACCTCCGCAATTATCATATTTCCAAACGTTACCTCGGTTCGTGGTGGCCTTTCTGTTTCACATGTAGCACATATACCTGATTGAATTCTTTTCCTACCCAACGTTTTCTGTGCACATCCTACGCATATCTTCCGTTTTACCTTCAGACCAATCGGACATTCATAACACGTCGAAATCATCCGCCCGTGTTCGCATATACTTGACCCTCCACACTCTTTGCATTGTGATTTACGCCTCCCATGTTCGCAAATTCCTGACCCTCCACACTCTTTGCATTCCGTTTTATGCCTCCCATGTTCGCAAATTTGAGACCCTCCACACTCTTTGCATTGTGATTTCTGCCTCCCATGTTCGCAAATTCCTGACCCTCCACATTCTTTGCAACTCGCTTTCATCCGCCCATGTTCGCAAATTCCTGACCCTCCACATTCTTTGCAACTCGCTTTCATCCGCCCGTGTTCGCAAATTCCTGACCCTCCACACTCTTTGCAACTCGATTTACGCCTCCCATGTTCGCAAATTCCTGACCCTCCACACTCTTTGCAACTCGATTTACGCCTCCCATGTTCGCAAATTCCTGACCCTCCACACTCTTTGCATTCCGTTTTATGCCTCCCATGTTCGCAAATTCCTGACCCTCCGCACTCTTTGCATTGTGATTTATGCCTCCCATGTTCGCAAAATGCTGACCCTCCACACTCTTTGCAATACGTTTTCAACTTCCCGTGTTCGCAAAATGATGACCCTCCACACTCTTTGCATTGTGATTTCTGCCTCCCATGTTCGCAAATTCCTGACCCTCCGCACTCTTTGCAACTCGATTTCTGCCTCCCATGTTCGCAAAATGCTGACCCTCCACACTCTTTGCAACTCGCTTTCTGCCTCCCATGTTCGCAAATTCCTGACCCTCCACACTCTTTGCAACTCGATTTATGCTTCCCATGTTCGCAAATTCCTGACCCTCCACACTCTTTGCATCTCGATTTCTGCCTCCCATGTTCGCATTTACTACGCACTCGTTTGACCTTCACAGATAGTATTGGTACATCCATACCTTAACATATATTTGGTAGTTTAAATGCTGTCTTTAGGTAATATAAATTATAAAATAACCCTACAACTTTAAACATGGTCACAATAGTTTTATTAGTCCATGGAATAACTCGATTGTACTGCGATCTCTTTCACTATGTAGTGGTAGCATTGTGAATATAAGATATTTGGTGATCATATTGATGGAATCAAGAGCCGATTGACCCATGCGTTGTAATATGTAGGTGTCAAATATATGAATGTGTTCAGTGGTATCCCATTTCTGCACATTTTTCAAAATAAAGTCGTATCCTACCAAAGATTGTTTTACTTTCGCAAAGTCGTATAATGGGTCGCCGAGGAGCGACGGTCCACTACCGAATGAACCACGCATGTCAATAAACTTGAGTTTACTGTAGGTGTTTATAATTATATTTGTAAACACAGGGTCTCCGTGAATATTACATGGAGTGAACGTGTAAAATTGGAAAAAGGTTTCAAAAGATTGTATGAGGGAGAGATTGTCTGATAGAGTGGTGTCGTCGAATAAGAGTAAACGTTCGTTTAGTTTATCGATATAAAACGTATTTGCAACCTGGTCACCCAATACATGCGACGATGCATGAATACGTACGAGGCTATTTAAAACACTTTCAATCAAATTTGATACGAGACAGTTATTCACGAATAAGTCAGATACTGTCTGTCCTTGTATATATTCGACAGTGTATGTATTATCGCATGTGCGAATAAAAAGTGGAAACATATCTTTAATTTCGCATGGAATGTGTGTGTACCAGTGTATTTCATCGGACAGCGAGTTTACTGACGATTTAGTTATAATAGGCAGGACGTTGTTAGTATGTGAGTTAAAAACGCGTGTTTCAAATGTATTGAAATATAACCCTAAATCCTTTTGAAGAAACCCGTTACTATTCATGGCTTTATCGTCTATATACACATCTGCATATGGTTTTCCGAATAGCAACTCGTCGTGTTGAATACCAAAGGCTTCGATTGAATCTATAGTTATTTTGGCAACATCTTTAATAATTTTACCTACGTTACCATCATGAGTACGCATTCTTCGTGCGGTGTGTATAATAACATAATAATTCAGTTGTTTCATATAATTGCACATATTGATGTTGGATTGTATAGGTTCGCATGTTGAGTAATCGCCTGGTACAACGGGAGCAGAGAGTAACGTTCCATCGAGGTCGAAACACACACGGCGCTGAGGTAGTGAAATGACTGAATGTGCTAACGGGTTGACAGCAATATTATTATAAAAAGTGTAAAGTTGAGCAGGGGTTCCTACACATATACAGTCGGACTTCAGAATATTACTGTTGATGACTGTGATATTATCTGTTATCATACAACCGATTACATGTGACATATAGACTTCGGATGTCGTCGTAGACATGGCTTGATTGGCGTATGCAATGAGTGTGGATGCAGTGTCAAAAGCGTAAACGCCAGATACAGCATGAGAACTGATTCTAACCTTTTCGGCTATATTTGTGATACGGTCGTTCGTATCACACGTTACAAATGAAAAACAGTCGAGCGAAGGTTCTTCGAATGTGATAACAGTGTTACCGATACATTTTGAGAGTATGTCGGTTGTATAGAAAGTATCACAATCAATACATACGGTGGGGAGGTGTTTGTATACCATCAATTCTGCTGCTATCATACACGTGTGCGCTGCACCCTTTGTGATGCCATCAAGATAAATTATGGTAGCGCCGTAGTTTGATGCAATCATCTCATAATACATATCATAATTGGGATTGCGCACGACGACTATAAATATATATGATGTGATAACAGAACGTTGAATAGACTCAATTACCCAGGAGACTAACGGTTTCATCATACATTGTATAAGAGGCTTGGGCATATTAAAGTATTCGCTTTTAAACCGTGAACCGAGGCCAGCGCATGGAATGATAACATTCATTAATAAACATCATTTAAATAAGTAACCTAAAAAGACACACGTGTATATTATAAGCAACAAGAGACAAATACAAAGACAATGAATACCCTCCTTGGCAACGACAAAGACATGATTTGCAGCGTGGTGGACATTGGAGGAAAACTCTCTTGTCCCTGTCACCACTTTGTGAATTTCTGCAAGAACGAGGGAACGTCCTGTCGCCATATCAAAAACGTAAAAAAAGAATACACCATGTGGGTGCAGGGTTCAACTGGGAATGTATATTCGGTTGGAGAGACAGAGGGTGTAATGGACTGTGACTGTCCTCACTTTGTTTACCGGTGCAAGGGTAACGATGTGTGGTGCAAGCACATTGTACAGGTGAAGAACAAAACGCATACACTCGCTCCCCCAAAACCCCCTGCATTACCATTTCCATCTCATACGCCCGTGGTTCAAAGGAAGGTGCAACAGGTGACCGGGTCAACTGGGAATGTATATTCGGTTGGAGACACGGAGGGTGTGATGGACTGTGACTGTCCTCACTTTGTTTATAGGTGCAAGGGTAACGATGTGTGGTGTAAGCATATTAAAGAGGTACAAACCCCTCAGACCCCGGATATTATTACACTACCCCCAACGCCCGTGGTTCAAAGGAAGGTGCAACAGGTGACCGGGTCAACTGGGAATGTATATTCGGTTGGAGACACGGAGGGTGTGATGGACTGTGACTGTCCTCACTTTGTTTATAGGTGCAAGGGTAACGATGTGTGGTGTAAGCATATTAAAGAGGTACAAACCCCTCAGACCCCGGAGATTATTACACTACCCCCAACGCCTGTGGTTCAAAGGAAGGTGCAACAGGTGACTGGGTCAACTGGGAATGTATATTCGGTTGGAAACACAGAGGGTGTAATGGACTGTGACTGTCCCCACTTTGTTTACAAGTGCAAGGGTAACGGTACGTGGTGCAAGCATATTAAAGAGGTACAAACCCCCCAGACCCCGGAGATTATTACACTACCCCCTACACTTGTGGTTCAAAGGAAGGTGCAACAGGTGACCGGGTCAACTGGGAACGTATATTCGGTTGGAGACACGGAGGGTGTGATGGACTGTGACTGTCCTCACTTTTCTTACAGGTGCAAGGGTAACGGTACGTGGTGCAAGCATATTAAAGAAGTACAAACCCCCCAGACCCCGGATATTATTACACTACCCCCTACACCTGTGGTTCAAAGGAAGGTGCAACAGGTGTCCGGGTCAACTGGGAACGTATATTCGGTTGGAGACACGGAGGGTGTGATGGACTGTGACTGTCCTCACTTTGTTTACAGGTGCAAGGGTAACGGTGTGTTATGCAAGCATATTAAAGAGGTACAAACCCTTCAGACCCCGGAGATTATTACATTACCCCCTACACCTGTGGTTCAAAGGAAGGTGCAACAGGTGACCGGGTCAACTGGGAATGTATATTCGGTTGGAGACACGAAGGGTATGATGGACTGTGACTGTCCTCACTTTGTTTATAGGTGCAAGGGTAACGGTGTGTTGTGCAAGCATATTAAAGAGGTACAAACCCTTCAGACCCCGGAGATTATTACATTACCCCCTACACCTGTGGTTCAAAGGAAGGTGCAACAGGTGACCGGGTCAACTGGGAATGTATATTCGGTTGGAGACACGAAGGGTATGATGGACTGTGACTGTCCTCACTTTGTTTATAGGTGCAAGGGTAACGGTGTGTTGTGCAAGCATATTAAAGAAGTACAAAGCCCCTAGACACTGGGGATTATTACATTACCCCATACACCTGTGGTTCAAACGACGTAATTATAAACACCAAATACAACGCAATACATACCAAATACGCACGCGTTACATTGTAACGAGATTAACAATAATGAGTGTATTAAATAGTGACCAAAATATGAAAGGTGACTACTATAACATAAAAGAAGAAATAAAGACGGCTTTACCGCAATAAAAAGAAGAAATAAAGACGGCGTACCGCAACAAAAAGAAGAAATAAAGACGGCGTACCGCACTTTAACAGTGTTTCGTGTGTTGTTTGTGGATCTAACGGTGGAGAAGCATAGAGCACAGAAGAAGCTTGACGTCTGGTTGTACAGAGGTCTCACACTCGTTCATGATGGTGATAATACGTCCCACAACATCGTGAATAGTCTGGATGCGCTCGATAGAGACCGTATTTTCAGACGTGATGAGCGTAGGTACAGGGGATGCAGGAATCGACCGCGGAGTTGACGGAGGAGTCGACAAGCGTGGGACTGAATCAACACGAAGGATGCTGGCAACCACAGGTGACGACGGTGTTGATGTATCTGCGACATCAGAAACGGGAGTGGACGGTGTGGATGGCAACGTTTGCACTGCAGCCATAGCAGCCGGAGGTTCCGCCTACAAATATTGGATTAGGGGTTAGGGGTTAGGGGTTAGGGTTTAGGGTTTAGGGTTTAGGGTTTAGGGTTTAGGGTTTAAGGTTTAGGGTTTAGGGTTTAGGGTTTAGGGTTTAGGGTTTAGGGTTTAGGGTTTAAGGTTTAGGGTTTAGGGTTTAGGGTTTAGGGTTTAGGGTTTAGGGTTTAGGGTTTAGGGTTTAGGGTAACGTACCAGATTAATAACTGACGGTAGTTCAGATATACGAAGAGCACGCCTACTTTCGGTAGCAGTACGCTTTCGACTGGGTGGGATGGGAACCGTTGTCGTAGTGAGCGTAGTGTAGGTTGCGTGTAAGACGTTCAGACCTGAACCACCTATATGATAGTATGCAGCATGGACATGCTCGAGCATATTCATGAATGGTGCATGAATCTGTATGATATTTAGGATAAAGGGTATAGGGTTAGACATTTGAGGGTAGAGGGTTAGACATTTAGGGCTCAGGGTTTAGATTAAGGGGATTAGGGTTTGAATTTTAGGGATAAGGGATCAGGGTTCATGGTTTATATTTAAGGGGTTAAGGGGTTCATGGTTTATATTTAAGGGGTTAAGGGGTTAATGGGTTAAGGGGTTAAGGGGTTAAGGGATTGAGGGGTTAAGGGATTGAGGGGTTAAGGGATTGAGGGGTTAAGGGTTTAAGGAGTAGAGGGGTTGAAGGGTGGGTAAACTTACCGCCAATGCCAGGGCACGCTCCTCCACGGCGAGAGAAATGATAGATGCCATCACAATTGGAGCAGAATCGAACAGTATTTCAATGATGGTCATTGGCATGAAGGCTTTCATGATGCGGAACTCGCCAGATGATTGAAATAGGCGGTTGCATGTATTGACGTTAATACCCCGATGGATATTGGAGATAACACTACCGAGACGATAAAGTAGGTTGACGGTCGACATTGGTACCCTGAGACGTGATGGACCGCGACCAAGTTCCATTGAGTCGCCAAATAAGTATTTGGTCATATGATATGGGTGTCCAGATGGAAAATCGCCGTATGCGTTAGAGCTAGGCGGTGCGATGCCCTTCATGTTGACGGCGGCGAAGATGAATGCCATGACGAAAGGGATGTACGTCGGCATGGTGGAGATCATCATCGGTAACACCGCAGTGACACCACTTGAAAAAAGAAAGTTGAGGGTTAATAGAGTCAGTTTTTATTTGCAGTGTGGATTTGGGGTGATACATCAAACATAAGGTGATTATCGGGTACGTACGCTCCAAAAGCCGTGTTGTAATGCCGCGCGATATTGCGTAGCATATCGTTATTGAAGGAGACGTCGATTGCACAAGTCTTGCACACGGAACCCCTGACCTTGCTGTGTTCAGATGGTACGGTGTGTGCATCTTTGCATTGCACGTGGAACTTGTTTTTGCATAGCTTCATGGAGCACCAAGCCGTTCTTGGTCGCGTATGATCACTTGGAACTGCTACAGGTAACACGCAGAAATTGCAGAGATCGACGAGGATGTGCTGGGTACTCTGAGAAATTAGGAATTAGGGCACAGGGTACAGGGTGCAGGGTGCAGGGTGTAAGGTGTATGGTTTAGGGTTTAGGGTGTAGGGTTTAGGAATTAGGCAGACCTTTTGACCCATACCTTGCTCATATACCCAAATCATAAACCTTACAGGGTGTGTGGGGTTAAGGTGGTACGGTGGGGTTTTAGGGTTTTAGGGTTTTAGGGTTTTAGGGATCTAGGGTTGCGGGGATTCCC
>Ga0222649_1000305_pt1 | contig 17495 bp, 12 predicted proteins | sample AntAcemetagen337_FD_179865 | JGI IMG/M metagenome (GOLD analysis project Ga0222649, IMG submission 179865) | Saline water microbial communities from Ace Lake, Antarctica - #337 | ecosystem: Environmental > Aquatic > Non-marine Saline and Alkaline > Saline | place: Antarctica: Ace Lake... | reverse complement strand
CCATCCCAGACATTTCCCGCTCACATAGAAATTTCCCGCCTAAATTTAATTATACCTCCCATCCCAGACATTTCCCGCTCACATAGAAATTTCCCGCTCACATAGAAATTTCCCTCCCACATTTCAAATTCCCGCTCACATAGAAATTTCCCTCCCACATTTCAAATTCCCGCTCACATAGAAATTTCCCTCCCACATTTCAAATTCCCGCTCACATAGAAATTTCCCCCAACCCAGAAAAAATTTCCCGCCTAAATTATATTTTCCCAGAAATTTTAAAATCTAAAAATATTTTATCAATTTTTTATTTTCCCAGAAAAATTTCCCGCCTAAATTATATTTTCCCAGAAATTTTAAAATCTAAAAATATTTTCCCCCATCCCAGAAAAATTTCCCCACCCATCCCAGAAATTTTAAAATCATAAAAAATATTTTTCTAAAATTTAAAAAAAAAAAAAGTTATTCATAAATCAATGTGCGGGATTGATATGAATTATAATGCTTAACGTTTATCGTTTCATCATCAACATATGCTTTGGCTAAGACATTAAAAAGTGTCAAGGGGTTTTTAGCATTCTAAATCCAACAACCAATTAGCTAACATAACCTTTTCACTGTTATCATCCATCTCCTTTTTATAACATTTATAGTGTTTCTTCCTACCTATCCAATCCTTCTTATAATTATATTCTTTTTTATCGTTCCTTAATTTCTTAAAACAAATTAAGCAATAATCACAATCTACCATTTTTTTTAACGTTCATAATATTATAATAAGATAATTAATTATTTTTTGACAAATGTAGTTCTATTTATAGATTGACCGCTTACTAAACTTCCACCCGCCCCACAATAGTAGGTCGTCCCACCCACATTATGTACGATAGCATACAAATTGCTTATAGTCAGTCCAATCTCTAATGCCTCTTCCACAGTAATATTATACGAAGTTTGAATAACACCTCCGCTGACGTAATTAGTGCTTGGATACTCATCGAACAAATCAAAATTACTCGGTGGGACTGGTGCGTTATCTTCCAATACTTGAACTCTTGTATATATTATCGTCATGGCTGTCAATAACGAAGTAGTATGAGTTGATAATGTACCCAAAATTAGATTGTTATCATTTACATTATTACGAAGGTTGTTTAATTTATCAACTACACCATTCACGGGTTCATTAAAGAGTTGGTCGAATTCACGTATCAAATCATCTTGAGCAATTTGAGAAGCTTCTAGAACTGATATTTTTCCATTTGATATTTGAATAGCAGTATCTATAGCAAATATAGTTGTGCTTTGATATTGAAGAGCATTCAAGAACTGAGTGTTTGATAGTGTGTTTGCGTCTGTATCAGTTCTCAATGAAATAATTAGTCCATCTATTACGGAAATAAGCTGACTATTAAATTGAGAAGCATTTAGTAAATCATCAGCGAGTGTTGTATTAGCATTTATTTGAGTAGTGTGACTTGCGACGATGGGTTGTAAAGCACTGATACTCTGCATATTATTAAACGAACGTGTGCTGATGGTAGAGACTTGAGTAGTCAAACCATCAACTGCTGATGTCAGCGCGTTGATGTCACCAGACGAAGCAATTTGATCACCGAGAGTGTCGATGTCATTTGTCAATGCTAATATAGTGTCTGCTTGATTATTTACTTGTGTCGTCAATACCCCTAACGCGTTCGCGTGAAAAGTAGCGTTGCTTTGAATAGTTGATATTGTAGAAGTTAAAGAAGCTATTTGGTCGGTATGTCCGTTGGTTTGTAACTGGAACACATCAGTTGTATTTATAAATATACGCCCATCGTGGGATGTGAGCGTTGTGTTGATTGTAGAGATGTCAGCCTCGACGGCGTTAAGACGTAGAACTAAACTTTGAGACGATATTAAAAATCCAGTAAATACTTCCAGATTGTAAGAAATACGAACATCGTGTGCCGTGAGTGTCGAGTTGATTGTGGAAATGTCATTTTGTAAGTTTGTAATATCTGCCTGTGATCCACCACTAATTGAATCAACATCTGTTCTCAATCCTGTAAGTAAAGCGGAGTGGTTTCCACTGATTATATTCAAACCTGTTATTTGAGTTGTGTTGGTTGTAATTCCTGATGTATTAGCATCAATTTGAGACTGAAATCCTGAAACAGTAGCAGTTAATGTGCCTATATTAGTTGTATTAGTTGTAATTCCTGATGTATTAACATCAATTTGAGACTGAAATCCTGAAACAGTAGCAGTTAATGAACTTATATTAGTTGTTAATGTTGTAATATTAGTTGCGTTTTGATTTGATTTAGTTGTGAGTGATAGCACGGAAGCGGTATTAGCCCCTGTACTACTTTGTAAAGCAGTAATTTTATTGTTTTGTAGTGTTAAGTTAGTTGAATTTGATTGCAGAGTGCTATTAATCGCCGTGATACTTGTAGTTGTCGAAGTGGTTAATGTTTGTATTGCCGATTTATTAGTCTCTACTTTCACATCCAAAGAAGAAATGATGTCATTAGTTGATGATAATCCAGAATCTAAATTATCTAAAGAAGTGTTTAAACTTGAAATTTGAGATTGATTATTAGTTATTTGAGATTGATTATTAGATATTAGTGTCGTGTGCGAGGTTACTAATGTATGTAAATCACTTAATGAAGCAATTTCAGTTTCCAAAGTAGTTATTCTTACAGCTTGTTGTCTAAGTAATAAATCTTGTCTTTCAAACAATCCCGAAAAAAGTGTAGTAAATTCTTCAAGTTCACTACGTGCAGATGTGCCATAATTGTAAGACATTTAATTTTAATAATATATTTTAATAAACTGTGGAACTTCCAGGCTTGGGCTCGACATATGTTACTTGGCCATTACGAATAGATAGATTGTAATTGAGTTCAGTAAATGAATGCATTACAGTTGTATTTAGAGAATATATTGAACTCATATCGACATAAATTTCAATTGGTGTGTTAGAGCTAATACCATCAAGAAATTTCTCGTTAGTGTAGCCAAAATCGACAACGTGTATCATCTTACTTACATCCGCATAAGTAACGAAACCGCTATTTGCAGTCTCTAATACAAGCGGGGTATTTTGCATACCTAAAGAGTTTTTAAGATGCATAACAGCTTCGGCGGTGCCTTCAACATAATCGTTATAAAGCCATTTAGAACCTACTCTAACATTATAACGAAGAACTTTTTTAGCAGGGTCAGCCGAACCACCTAAAAATTTATATGCGGTCTCGCTAACTGATGCTGTTACATCATTATTAGCAAGATACACTGAGAAAATGCGTTTAAGATTAGTAGCGGATTCGTGAATTCTAATAATGTTTTGTCCCCTCGCTTGAAGGTAGCTTTGGTGAGCGTGCATAGTAGTAAACGGAATGAGAATCTCTTTATCTCCATCACAAGCAATTTGATTGAATTTTTGACACAAACTATCATCAGCCCTAATAGTTTCGAGATGAAAAATAACATCTCTTACTTGATAAAAAGGAGAATTCACTGTTCCTAGTTCTTTCATAACGGCGCTATCTTCAGCTAAATACAAGTCGATTTCGAACGCAAATCCGCTGCCACCATCCATAGCCCCTATTGCCAAAAGATTTTCAGTATTCTTAGAGAAAAGACCAGCTTGAATATGATGTCTAAATTCAATACCTGTACCCCTGAAAGCCTTAGCTACTGCGTAAGCGGGTGAATGAACCCCTGTATCCATCGATGCAGCAAGTCGTCCTTCAATAGCGTTAATAGTTTTACAAGTAGGAAGCATCGCTTGATTCATTTGATTAAGAATGTGATAATCATTAATATCATCGATAACTAAACCTGCTGATGTTCTAACAACAACTCGGTTAATGAAATTTCCAGTATTGATGGGAGCGCAATTATCCGTAAGACTAATAGCTGTTACGGAATCATAACTTAGATTGTAAGTTAAAAAGGACTTTGAAACATCCAAAAACGAGTTAGAATATGCGGGAATACGAAAAGTAATTTTATTAATACCTGCTTTTGTATAAAATGTGGCTTGATTCACGGGCTTTAAGTGAATGCGTTCGGGAGTTAGAGCTTTCAAACTATCTACGCCGATTGTCATTGCGGACGGGATCATCTTAGTTGGAATTGCAGACATTGTGTGTATTGTTTTATATTAATAAAATATTTTATTTTTGAATTAAATTTAGCAATTGTGACGAGACATAAAACCTAATGATTGGTTGCGTAATAAATTATTTTCATTTACTCTATTATATCCATCGTCGGCCGTAATAAATTTAAGAATACACGTGAAGGTTTTACTTTCGTGTGTGTCAAATGTTTTACCGTTGTCATCACACAAAGAAATAGTAAAATTCTTTATATTTTTTCCCGACAGTTGATGAACCATTGGATTATGTTTTTCTAGATGAATGTAATTAAAACTTGATACTGTCATATCTATCTTCTCAAGTATATTTTCCTGAAAAGTATGAGTAATGCCTTTATCATCTAAATAAACCTTTTGAAAGTCATCACTTACTAAATCACTCTTCAATAGTAAATTTTGATAGGTCTCGTGTCCTATATTATTACCTGTATGAGATTCACTTAAATTAGTCTGCCAGATTAACGGATTTGTATTATCGGCGATGAAAACAGCTTCAGTAACAAAATTTGATGAACCTTTAGAAACGCTAATTGGGGTACCCGCAACAAATAAACTAAAACTTGGATTTGGACTAGGTGTTGGGTCGTCATAATCTGCTTTCGCTTCGGGATTAGTAGATTGAAAAACTTGTTGTGTATTAAAACCCAATCGGTGAAAGATGCTATTATGAAAATCAGTTGAATTACTGTATAAAACTAACCTTCTAAGCTGACCCGAAGCAGATGAAGTGTTTAGTTGAACTTTATTATTACCTAACAATAAGAATTCAACACTTACGGGCGCTGATACAGTACCCATTGGAGCACCTACAATTTCAGCATTTACAACGTCAATCAATTCTGCAATAGTATAAAGCCCAGGTTGAACGGTATATGTATTTATTTTAAAATTTGGAGTTCCACTTAAATTATATATCATCATAGTGAATTTGTTATTATCTGCTTTAACATTAAAAAGTTCGTTGGCAGTAGAAAAAGATGACACTTCAACCGATATAGCATTTTCAATATGGTGATTCAAATCAACTTTAATAGTAGAACCTCCTTTTTCTATGGTATGGTGGCGTTGGTGCTTTGTATCAATCATCACATACTTTATCGGCATTGTTATTATTTATAATATTAACATATTTTAATTAAATACAAAAGAAACCGTTCTCATTTTTAATAAATGATGGTCTTGTTTTAACTACTACTTTCTCATATCGTTTGTCTTTGTCTTCATTAGCCGAAGCATAATAAGCATAGCGTGGCTCGTCATCAACTACTTTTTCCTTAACTTTCTCATTAACTACTTTATTGTCGTCAGCATAAACTACATCTACTTTATTGTCTTTGTCTTCATTAGCCGAAGCATAATAAGCATAGCGTGACTCGTCATCAACTTTCTTCTTACCGCTTGTCTTTGTCTTTGTCGTCAGCATAAGCATATCAAGGTTCAGCTTCAATTCTCTATTTTCTAATTCAACTTCTAATTTACTTTTTTTCTTAATCCTTTCTTTCTTAACTGTTGGTTCTTTATTATCGTGAAACTCTTTTCTTAATGAAAAAGCTTTTTCTCTTGCTTTCGCGAGAGCTTCTAATCGTAACGGTGATAGTAAATATGGTTTTTTCTTCTTTTTATCTTTGTCTTCAATAGCCTCTACCTTTTCCTCAATAACCTCATTAGCCTCCTCATTAACCTCTATAGCTTTCTCAATATTAGCCGAAGCATAATCACTCATCTTTTGTATTTTATATAATCTACAGATATTTAAATTAACCATTCATTCCAACATTTACGAAACATACTTGGGTGTTCCTTCTTTCGATTAAAGTCAATTGTTAAAAAACCATAGTCTTCTTTTGTTGCTTCTTCGAACACTTCCATAAACTTTTCAGTATTACACTCTCCACTACATTCCTCAGCAATCAAGTTTAATTCCTTGATATTTTTATTTTTAAAGACGCACAAGATAGTAACATTCCCCCGAATTGTGCGTGGAATTCCCCCCGAATTTGACGTGTAGTTTTGACAAGCGAACATTAACGATATTCCTATTGATTTATGTATCGTAGAGCCTACGTGTCTGTGCTTTATAGTTAAATATGAAATTTTACTTTTAGAAGAAAACGCCGGTGTATTTTGACAATCATCAAAAAAAGCTACTATAATAGGTTTGTATGGTTTCCCATTTCTCATATACTTATAAGTTGGCTTTTCTAATGTTTCATTAATAAACAAATCGTCATCAATATCATTAATATCAATGTTTTTATCTTTTATCAATTTCATTAATTCTTTCCACTTTTCCATATCTTCAAAATATTGATTATATAGTTGCCCTTCTTCTTCCATTTTATCCATTACGATTTGAGCTGAATCCATTGTAGGTTCAATTACATCTTCCTCTACATTTAACGGCAATCCATCAAAATAATGAGAATTATTAGCATAAGTGGGTGAAATTAATAAAATCCTGTCAAGCTTTCCCATTCCATACATTATTTTTAAGAAGTTACTCATACTACAAGTTTTTCCACTCATTCTTTTGGCCACACATAACATCACAAAAGAAGACTTAAAAAACTCATCTTCTGTTTTAGCTTCAATAGGCCCACCAGATGGTAATACAATTTCATACTTTTTATTCATTATATAATTTATATTATAATAGATAAATAATGATTACTTTTAATAAATCAACTAACAATTTCAATATACCATTTGCTGTTATTGTACCGAAGAAGACAAGCGGTAAGAAAGACTCGAAAGATAAAAATATAAGATTTAATGATGATGACCCTTACTCAAATGTTATAGGAATTCAACAAGCTTTAATTAACCAAGATAATATATTGAATTTTGAGAAAGAGTTAGATGAGTTCGCAGATTTTGCTATTGAAAAGATAAGACGCGAACGATTAAAAAAAGAAGGATATGACGAGCTACGCGAGCGATATGACGAGCTACGCGAGCGATATGAACCAGAAGAAGCTTCAAAACGTAAAGTTGGAGATGACGACAAGCGGTATGAAAAAGACAAAAAAACTACTAAATTCATCGATAAATATAAAAATTTATATATTAAATCAATTACTAAAAATTTAAATAATACAACCGAAGTTTTACCTAAAGGACTTTATGACAAAGGATTGATGGTAGAATTAAGTTATGCAATTCAACACGCCCAGACAAAAGACCATCTTGAAAATGCTAATGAAGATTTTATTGCACAATTGCAAAATCAAAATTTAGAATTCGTCCCTAATTTATCTAATAGAAATAGTGCCGTAATATATGATAGAGCTAATGGAACATTTTACGTAGCGTATCACGGTGCAAATGGAATTCAAGGGGTAGATAAACAAAATATTAAAGACGTCATAAATGGTAATTTTTCTAAAAATCCTGAGTTTTTGGAAAGTGAAAACCAATTAAAACAGTTACTATCACATTTAGAATCTAATGGTGTTAATGTCGGTGAAAAAGTTCATTTAGTTGGGTATTCATTGGGAGGATCTAAATCTTTAATGCTGGCTGAAAAATACAATCTGGAAGGAACACACTACAACGCTTTTATAAATCCTTTAATACAACACGAAATGGCAGATGTTCCAAAAGAAATGATGAAACCGCAGACAATGGCAAGAATTGTAACAGATCCAACAACCATTCAATCAGTCATACCTGTTTTACAAAAATCAAATCGAAAATATAGACACATTCTACCTTTAGCGGAGAATAAAACACATTTGGATAGTCACGGATTGGATCAAATAACTAAAAAGAAACCTAGAAGTTTAGATCATATTGTTGAAGGTAAGCGTAACATTAAAGGTGAAGCAATTAATCACGTAGGAACAGTAGTCGGTGCTATTGGTGGGGGTTATTTAGGATACAAACAAGGAAAGGATAATAGCGGTGAAGTAAGTGAAGAAGTATATCGTGGTATATTGGGTGGTGCGGAATCTACATTACCAATAGTTGGCGAAACTGACCTTTTGGAATCTGGAATTGTTGGATTTACACACGATGAAATAAAACACAGTTTCAATTGGTTTGAGAATTTGTTTCGAAAGAAGATGACAAGCGGTAAAAAAGAAGAAGAAGACAATACTCCAGAAGGTTATTTTAAAGCATTCGAAGATGGTGTTAATGTTGATATTACAGTAGATAAAATGGTAGATGATGTTGATGGTAGTTATGCCATTTAACATAATCATAATAAAAATATATTCATAATTTAAGTAAAACAAAAATGGCTTATAACAACGAATATAACTGGCCGAAAATATATCATATGATTTCAGTATCTAATAGAGAGATAGAAGGTAAAATATTTAATATGATAAACAGTTTTAGACCATTAGTACCTCAAATATCACCATTATCAGCAGATTTATATGTTGATTGGGCGACAAATACTTTAAGAGATATAAATGGAGATTTTGTTGATGATTTACAAGTAAGAGATGGTTTGGTTAATGAAGCACCTTTAACGAAATATAAATATTTGGATAATAATTCTATTTTAGTTACGGATAGAAATTTACACAGTCAAACAGTGAGCGGTCTTCCCGCTGTATTACAGGGCTATGATGGTGATTTAACAGTAGTATATCACGGATTGTCGATGTCATCTTCTCTAATTTGTATGATGATTACATCCATTGATTCTGCTACAAATACAAATAGCGGATTTAAAATGACAATATATAATACTTCGGTAGAAGTAATTGTAACTCGAGAAAGCGGAAATGCTATTATAGCACGTTATATATTACCTCAACAACCACCTCATGCTGGAAAAATACATACATATTCATTTTCATATATAGCTGATGATGGTTCAGGGAATTCATCTTTACGTGCTTTCTGGGATGGTATAAGTGTTGCTTATGTAGAGAAACCACACGCGCCCTTATCTTGGGAAACCAGTAATGGAATTTATATGGATCGTTCTTATTTCTATCCTGTCGTTTCAACAACCTATAACGCAGGACTTAAAGTATTCAAAAGAGCATTAACACAAACTGAAATGTCACATCAACACGGAGATATTCCAAGAGTATTTAATAATTTACCTATAACAAATAGTGATGAAGCTTACATTGTATTCACTATTGAAAATTTAAATATGGATGGGTTCATTGTAAGAATGAGTTCTATGTTTCCATTCAATACTGAAAATAGAAGCTATAAAATTGGATTTCTGGATACTGTGAAAAATTTAGTTACTAATGCTATAATAACATCTCAAATAAAAACATTATCATTAATTGCAGATGTAGATACATTTAATCCATATACTACATTACCATATGATATAATAGTTACACGTGATTTATATCCTGATTTATTCCCCTTAGACACACACGAACATAAAATAAATGTAAGATTATTGAATAGTGATAATGGCTTAGTATATCAATCTACTCAATCGGTTACTTCATTACCAATTCCTACATTTGAATTACTACCAGATATATTTACTGACTGGCCTACTAAAACATTACGTGGAAAATTTGGGGATGTTTTAGATTATATTGATGTATATAGAAACAAGGTTGATTTAGCGTTTAGTTCTATGTATGACATTGTAGATGGTGATGTGGTTCTTGTTACAAATAGGAATATTCACAGTCAAACCGTGAGCGGAGTTTTACCTTCACCATTATTAAATTATGATGGAGATTTAAGTATTTCGTGTCACTTTTTATCATTAATTAATGATGGCACAGAAAGTTTAATATTAACCTCTATCGATCCAAATGTAACACAATCATCATCTTTCCATAGTGGATGGACCATATCAATAATTGGTAATCAATTAAGTGTTAGAATTGGTAGAAGATATGATGATGATATAGAACTTTATGTCGGTGGTACATTAGCACTGAACCCTCCATATGCTAGTCAATTACATTCAGTAGGGTTCGTTTATAATGAAAACAATTCTGGACTTGCTTATTTGAAAGCTTATTTTGATGGAGTTATTGTTGGTAGTGGAAGCCGTGGGCGAGAACCTATGATGTGGGACACTTCAACGGGAATCTTTTTCAACAGATTAAATGATACGGTTGTTAATGGAACAACTTACACTACTGGGTTTAAACTATACAAGAAAGCTTTATTAAATGCTGAAATGTTAGAGCTACACATAAACAGACCCGTATTAGTTGATAAGCTAATAGTTGCTACCCAAGATGATTTCGTTGTAAATGTTTCTTTTGAAAATGTTACATATGATGGTTTCATTGTAAGAATTAATGAAGTTTTCCCTTACAATACAGATGACGTGCTTTATAAGTTAGGGTTTCGAGATGAAGTTTTTGATATAGCAACTAACACACGAGTAGCTATTGGTGTCGTAAATTTACAAACAAACGCTGAAACGGCTAATTTCGATTCATATAACCTACCCTATGATATTCCTATTTCGAAAGCATTATATCCAGGTTTATTTCATACTGATATTCACGAACATAGAATTGAGTTGAGATTACAAACAAACACGAATGCTTTATTATTAGAAATTAAAGGACTATTCATAAGTCCTCATATACTAAATCCACCAATTGTTCCTAATCTATTATTTGATGTGAATTTTACTGATAGTTCATTAGATGTTGATTATACAATGGATGGAAATCCTTTAACATTTGAAGCGCCTATTGGAAATATAACACCAGAAGATGGTTTTGTAACCATAACTCCCCCAGATTCATATATTAAATTAACACAAGGCTTACCAACATATCTAAAACATTCGGGAAATCAATCCTGGGTGGTTAATTTTCGAACTGACACAACAACTGGTACTCGATTTATCGTGCATACCAGACCAACAGAAGGAAGTAGCGCTGACACTTATGATATACGAACAGGATTTGTTATGTTCGCTTATGATAATAACTTACAGGTTTTCATAAATAAGGGTATTGCCAGTACTCTTGTTAATTTATCTGCTACTTTTCCAGATACTAATCTCAGTATAAATGTAAATAGTGCTGTATTCACATACAAAAGACTTAATCACGAACTCAGTTTATATTTTAACGGAGTGTTTCTTTCATCAATAGTAGCAAATCCAGCTTTTGCTGATGATGAGATTGATTGGACCACAAGTGATAATTTATATGTTAATAAGTCTCACGGATTTATACCCGATAATAAAACCTATTATCATAAAATAACCGCTTATGATACAATATTAACATTGACAGAAATTGAAGAAATATATATAGCTACTAAATCATTACTCGAAGTTAATTTCCTTAGAACACAAAGCTTACAAAGTTTAGGTTTAGCCGAATCTGTTGTTACAACTTTATACTCAAACTTTACCTTTAATGCAAACAATCAATTTGTTACAACTGCTAGTAATGAATATCTTTATATTAAACCTTCCAATTGGTCGGCATTAGTCCCCGCTATTCAAGCCTCTTTACAACTCAAAATGAAACTATTCATACCATCAGGAACTGATTTTTATAAATTCTTTTTAAGAGATGTTGCGCTTAAATCAGGTCCTTATATTCAACTCACAGGAGTTATACCAAACATTGAATTAGAATTTACATTGAGACAAAATAACGGCGACAACGGAAATTCAGGGCACCCTTACTACGCTAAAACAATAATGAACGATGTGATGAGTGTTGTGCCGGATTTATTTGATGTAGAGCACGAGTGGCGGTTCGAACATAAAATATTAACAGGAGATCCCGACGGATACGTAAAACAGGAAATATATCTTGATGATGTATTAATTCATAGCGCAAAATATAATTCTTTACTTACAGGAGAAGCACAAAAATTAATTGGTTATAATCAAGAAACTGGAGCGGATAGTGAGTTTCATCTTCAATTGGGTCAAGTAGGAACTAGAGTATCATATTTTATTATGAACGAAAAACCACCACCACAGCCATTATCATTACTTGAAGTTAATTTCCTTCGAAACGCACCAAACGCACAAAATAGGTTTCAAAGTTTAGGACTAGCCGAATCTGTTGTTACAACATCATCTCAAAGCCCCACATTTAATGTTGAAAATCAATTTGTTACAACTTCATCATATGAATATCTTTATATTAACCCTTCCATATGGTCGGCATTAGTCCCCGCTATTCAAGCCTCTTTACAACTCAAAATGAAACTATTCTTACCATCAGGACCGGAAAATCAACAATTATTATTAAGAGATGTAGTTGTCGGTTCAGGATTTTTGATTAGAATGAGCGGAACTATTCCAAACATTGAATTACATTTCTATTTACTACAAATGGATACGTCTAATGGGGGGCAACCTTACTACGCATTCACATTAATCCCCGATTTGATGAGTGTTGTTCCGGATTTATTTGATGTAGAGCACGAGTGGCGCTTCGAACATCAAAATTTAACAGGAGACCCTGATGGATACGCAGAACAAGAAATATATCTTGACGATGTATTATTAAAACATGAAAAAATAAATTTCTCAGGTACAAGTTCAGCACAAAAAGCGATTGGTTTTAATCAAGGAACTGCACCGGAAAATTATTTCAGTCTTCGGTTGGGTAATATAGGTTCGAGAGTATCATATTTTATTATGAATGAAAAACCAGTATAACGTTTTATCATAACGTTTTATCATAAAAAAAAACACTGCGCTACAAAAAAAATAATATTATTATAAAATAAATGACGCTTATTGAAACTATTCTCATCATTGGTTCAGTGATTGGGGGGTTGATGACTACGACTTGCTGGAATATTAGACGTAGTCGGTGCGAAAAAATTGAGAGCCCTTGTCTTTCGTGTATGCGGAAAGTGATGACTGAAAAGGAGTTAAAAATGGATGTACTGACGAGTGATATGAATCGCACATATAGCCAACCAGAAACACTAAAAATGACGAGAACACAAAGATTTGAAGATTATAGTAGTGCTACATAATTATATTAGTTAATATTCATATGTTCTAAATTGTATGCAATCATTTCTTCTTCTTCATCGTGATAATAAGCAGATGTTCCATAATCACTTCCGTAAACATCTCTCAAATGTTCTAATTCTTCATCTTCATAAAATTCTTCATACATTTTATAATAGTCAAAATATACTTTATATTGACCTGATGGAAGACACTTATCAGTAATATCATTGCCGTCATAATCTATATGACTACAACTATAACATCTGTAATCGATTAAAGACCATCTAAAACACACAGGGAAATAATACTCACTATTCCAGTTATAACGCCAGAGATAAGCATCTTTTTTAATATTTTTTATTTTATTTAATACATTATTTGAATAGTATGTTTTCCAAATATGATGTTGAATATCATCAGGAAGATTGGTAAAATAGTTTGGAATTGATAAATCAAATGACGAGCCACGCGAGCGGTATAACGAATTTCGTTTTTCGTCCTTTTTTGAAGGTGATGATTCATCTCCACTTTCACTATCACTATCACTATCACTAAATTCATCATTTAATTTTTCAATCATCTCACTCGTAACCATAATCTTTTTCATCTCTTTATATTCTATATAAGAAAATAAATCCTTAAATGTCTTTTTAGAAAAATAATAAAAAAATAAATATCAATTTTTAATGCTGACGACATTAAAAATTGATTTAAAAATAAAAATTCTATTTAAGAAAATAAAAATCTATATAGTATAATAAAGAGAACTTTTTCAACTATGGATAATATTAATGATGATGCTAAACATAAAACGATTAAAGTATTAAGTAAGAATAACATAGTTTATTACACTTATGACCGTGACCTTAAAGCGCAACAATCAAAAGATTATTATCACTCTACTTGTGCTTTTAATAAGAAGAAACACACATTTTATAAAAATTTGAAAGCTATGAAAAAACCACACGATAAAAGTTTATCAATTTATAAACCATCTATTGAAGAAATCACAAAAATAATGCACGAGAATATTTTAGAAGATATTGAAAAAGAAGAAAACATTAGGGTTCATTTCAACTCAATTATTGAACGGATGAAACTTAATTGAAACTGAAACGTTTAGCATTTAGCATAATCATAATCATATAGCACATTTAAATTAAAAATTGATTTTTTTTTTTTTATTATTTTCTAAAAAGCTATTTAAACATTATGTATTTATTATCTTATATAGAATATAAAGAGAGATGAATGTTAATCAAATATTCGAGGTTGATAAGAAAAATAGAAAATACGTTAAAATTAACAATAAACGAACATATGTTTATAAGCAAGGTACAACTAATTTATCTACGGGATTTAAAAAGAAATATAGGGAAGGTGATATTACTATACTCCCACAAAATTTATCAGTAGCATATAACAAGTTCTCTAAGAGGTTTGTTCCACGTGAAAAAATATATAAAAAAAATGGTGAATATAGGATTTTTTACCAAAGACTATTAGATGAGGAAGAAAAAGAAAAAAGACGATTGGGTGAGGAAGAAGAAGATAAAAAGAATCTTGCAGTAATAAGAAATCAAGCTTTACCAATGAGTGAATGGAGTATTTTTGTTGAGACACAACTTAACTCTAAACTATCACCTTTTAAATTAACATTAATATCTGGTATTATAGGAGGTTTAATAAAAACCTTTAATTTTAGAAACTTTTACCATTTTGAGAATTGGTTAAAAATTGTGATAGAGGGAGCAGTAGTTGAAACTGGAAGTGAAAATATTGATGAAATGGATGGTTTAAGAGGAGCACTTGATTTGGCAATGCTTACAGTTCAACCTATATTTGGAGGATGTAATCATAAATGTGGTGGATCAGTTGTAAATACTTTTAAAAAATTTAATAATACAAGATGGAAATTCGAATGTTATAATCCAGTTTCAAAAGAGAATCAATGCGCTTTCAAATGCCTTGAATATATTTTAAAACGAAAATTAAATATTCACTCATTGAGGAAACAGTTTAAATTAGAAAGGAATGTTATGGTTGATATTGAAATGCTTCACGCTATATATATGCAAGAACGAACTGACAATATGCTTTTAGATATTGTTGATCGCAATTATGAGGGTGATATTGAGCTTGATACAATACATACAATTTTAACTAATAAAGACCATTACTATGTAGTAGTGAAAGCTGAAAAAGTTCCATATAAGGATGTTAAATGTAAAAGAGGAGATTTATCCTTTGATTTTGAAACGAGACCAGATTTTAATGATTTTGTATATGTTGGAGATAAAAAGAGTGAATTATTGAAAGATACAATTTGTGCTATTCACTATCGGTTTAATCGTTCATTTGATTATCATAGAAAGGTATTTGTTACTAATAGAGAAAAATCATCATCACGTCAATTTTTAGATTGGCTACAAGAACAACATTATGAAAAACATCATTTTAACATAGTAGGTCATAATGCATCACGATTTGACAACTACTTTTTAGTATCACAATTTACTGAGAACGAACAACTACAAACTCCTATGCAACTGAGGGGTACGAGCATTATAGGTATGCAATATTATAGTCATTTAATAAAAGACTCGTGTTGTTTCTTAACTAATTCACTATCCAACCTATGTGATGATTATAAAATAAAAACTAAAAAATTAACAAATTTCATTCATAAAGGTATTGAATTAACAAATATGAACTTATGCTTTTATAAACCAGAATTGGATTTTTGGGATTTTATGGAATTAGAAAAAAGTGATCCCGAGTTTTGGAGGTTATATACTGATTATTGTATAAGTGATGTTGAAAGTCTAAGTGAATTATGGACTCGATTTACTAATGAAACGAATAATTTAGTCGAACAAATGAGACCAGATTTACTTCAAAAATGCCCTGTAATGTCTTGTAATACGATTGGTTCTCTAGCTAAAAAATTAATTGATAAACTACAAGTTAAATCAAAGGATTTCAAATTATATAATGAATTTCTTAATAATGATGACTTGAAATATAAATATGTTTGTGGATTTAAAAGAGGAGGTATATCTCACTGTAACCAACCAGGGAAACACAACACATCTATAAGTTCCTTTGATATTACTTCTCAATATCCATCAGCTATGATAAATATGATAATACCATCAGGAGAGAGTAATTGGACTGATAAATATGACCCTAAGATGTACGGATACTATACTATTAAAAATTTAAAATTTAATAATAATAAGTTTAAGCCTTTAGCATATAGTGAAAAAGGTAAATCGTTAAATTGGGCGTATGATTGGAAAGAGGATGATGAGGTTAATGTAGGAAGTGAATTATTGAAATATCTAATGGAAACTCAGGGGTTAGAAACATTTGATGTCATCAAAGGTTTAGTTTCAAAAAAATATACAAAAGGATATAAACTATTCGGTAAATATGTTTATACATTATTTGAATCTAAAGCAGAACAGGATGTATTGAAAGATTTTGAAGATGATGAGAGAAAAGAATTAGGAATGACAGAAAAAGAATATGAAACCTATAAAATAGATGAGTATGACGAGTATAAAAAACAAGGAACAGAAAAAGAATTGAAGGAAAGATATAATCCAAGTAGGAGGAATGTCATCAAGTTATTATTAAACAGTGTTACAGGAAAACTTGTTGAAGACCCGAGTAGATATTTCACATTAAAATATAGTGGAGATGAAACTACAACAAATTTGAACGGTATAGGTATTATTAAAGAGAAAAAAGATGAAAATATGAATATTTGGGTTAATGCTGGTTGTTGTGTATATGATTATAGTAAAATGTTACTATTCAAATATATAGAATGTCTCCCTAATGGAAGCGATGATGTCGTTCACGTTGAGACTGATTCAATCTATTTTTCAACAAGCAATAAAGAACAATTCATTAAAAACGTAGCATTGAAAACTGATGAACGCATTGATTACCCTATAGCGATTAATATCGGATTAGGAAATGTGAAACAAGAACACGAAACAGTAGGTGAAGCATATTTCAATGGAAAAAAGAATTACTATCTTAAAGATACTAAGGGAAAACAAGTGATGAGGATGAAAGGAATTCCATTAACATCACTTGACAAACATGGTAATAAATATCAAATTGTTGATAAGTCATTTTATGAGCGTATTTATGCAGGTGAAGTAATTGAAAGTCGTTTTACTACAATGACAAAAGCTTTGTTTGGAACAACAGCTATAAGAGCCCATTATATGACAAGAACAACAAGAAGCCTAATGCCATTATATGAGTGGAATGATGGGGTGAAAACTAATTAATTAAAAAATGAAAAACCCCTTGACACTTTTTTATAATTCATATCAATCCCGCACATTGATTTATGAATAACTTTTTTTTTTTTTAAATTTTAGAAAAATATTTTTTATGATTTTAAAATTTTTGGGA
>Ga0222649_1000304_pt1 | contig 17515 bp, 13 predicted proteins | sample AntAcemetagen337_FD_179865 | JGI IMG/M metagenome (GOLD analysis project Ga0222649, IMG submission 179865) | Saline water microbial communities from Ace Lake, Antarctica - #337 | ecosystem: Environmental > Aquatic > Non-marine Saline and Alkaline > Saline | place: Antarctica: Ace Lake... | reverse complement strand
ATTATTATTTACCACGTCGTTAACTACGTTATTGACCACGTTATTTACCACATTATTGTTAGGCTTGGTGTTGTTATTGGGTTTGGCATTGTTATTGACCACATTGTTGTTAGGTTTGGTGTTGTTATTGGGTTTGGCATTGTTATTGACCACATTGTTGTTAGGTTTGGCATTGTTGTTGTTGGGCTTAGCGTTGTTGTTGTTGGGCTTAGCATTGTTGTTAGGCTTGGCGTTGTTGTTGGGCTTGGCGATGTTGTTGGGCTTAGCGTTGTTGTTAGGCTTCACATTGTTGTTAGGCTTCACATTGTTGTTGGGCTTGGTGTTGTTGTTAGGCTTAGCGTTGTTGTTGGGCTTGGTGTTGTTGTTAGGTTTGGTGTTGTTATTTACCACATCGTTAACTACGTTATTTACCACATTGTTGTTGGGCTTAGTGTTGTTGTTAGGTTTGGCGTTGTTGTTGGGCTTAGCGTTGTTGTTAGGTTTGGTGTTGTTGTTAGGCTTAGCGTTGTTGTTGGGCTTAGCATTGTTGTTAGGTTTGGTGTTGTTGTTAGGTTTGGTGTTGTTATTTACCACATCGTTAACTACGTTATTTACCACATTGTTGTTGGGCTTAGTGTTGTTGTTAGGTTTGGTGTTGTTATTTACCACATCGTTAACTACGTTATTTACCACATTGTTGTTGGGCTTGGTGTTGTTGTTAGGTTTGGTGTTGTTGTTGGGCTTAGCGTTGTTGTTGGGCTTAGCGTTGTTGTTAGGTTTGGTGTTGTTGTTAGGCTTAGCGTTGTTGTTGGGCTTAGCATTGTTGTTAGGTTTGGTGTTGTTGTTAGGCTTCACATTGTTGTTGTTGTTATTTACCACATCGTTAACTACGTTATTTACCACATTGTTGTTGGGCTTAGCGTTGTTGTTGGGCTTGGCATTATTATTTACCACGTCATTAACTACGTTATTTACCACATTGTTGTTGGGCTTCACATTGTTGTTGGGCTTGGCATTGTTGTTGGGCTTGGCATTGTTGTTGGGCTTGGCATTGTTGTTGGGCTTAGCATCGTTGTTAGGTTTGGTGTTGTTGTTAGGCTTAGCGTTGTTGTTGGGCTTAGTGTTGTTGTTAGGTTTGGTGTTGTTGTTGGGCTTAGCGTTGTTGTTGGGCTTAGCGTTGTTGTTGGGCTTAGCGTTGTTGTTAGGTTTGGTGTTGTTATTTACCACATCGTTAACTACGTTATTTACCACATTGTTGTTGGGCTTCACATTGTTGTTGGGCTTCACATTGTTGTTGGGCTTGGCATTGTTGTTGGACTTCACGTTGTTTTCCTTGGGCTTCCTAGCATTTTGTCTCACTCGAAGAGCATTTTTAGCTGTCTCGAGACGCTTGTTATACTCGTCATTAGGTATCAACTTCATGGTCTTAGTACTAGGTACACTTGTCGAATACCCACCAAATAATCCCTTCTTATTAGTTGCATTCATCTTGTATACTTCATGGTCTTTGTTTCTCTTGTTTGTGAGAGCATTTACAGATATAGTATTCATTGCTTTACCGTTAGCAAAAGCCTTTACATATTCTTGAGAAATGACCAAGTTTGTAGAAAGCTTTTTCAATAGTTCTAAATCCGCTTGACCAGCCTTCTTTTCCGCAAGTTTGTTTTCAACATTTTTCTTCAAGCTATTGTAATTCTCTGGATTTACGAATTCAACACGCCTTTTACCCAAAAACATGGGTTTAACTTCATTACGAATATTCCTGATTATCTTATCTTTCGAAACCTTATTGAGAAGGGCATTCTTATTGACATTATTAATAGACTTGTTTCCTTTGAAAGCTGTAAGATAAACCTTATCCACATTGGGTAATTTCAGTAAATTTTTCTCAATGTTCGCAACTCGTTTGGATTCTTCTTTGGTTTTCTTAGCTTCTTCTTGGCGCTGTTTACGTTCTTCTTCACGCACCCTTATCTTTTCCTGAGCTTCCTTCTGTTTAGCCTCCTTTTCCTCACGGTTTTTAGCTTCCATCTCTTCCTTCTCAGCCTTCTTACGATTTTCCTCGATTTGAGCGCTGTTGTTCTTGTTGTTGACCACGTTGTTATTGGGCTTCACGTTGTTGTTAGGCTTGGTGTTGTTTTTATTATTGTTGACCGTGTTGTTGTTAGGCTTGGCATTATTATTTACCACATCGTTAACTACGTTATTGACCACGTTATTGACCGTGTTGTTGTTAGGCTTGGTGTTGTTGTTGGGCTTCACGTTGTTTTTATTATTGTTGACCGTGTTGTTGTTAGGCTTGGTGTTGTTGTTGGGCTTCACATTGTTTTTATTATTGTTGACCACGTTATTGACCGTGTTGTTGTTAGGCTTGGTGTTGTTGTTGGGCTTCACGTTGTTTTTATTATTGTTGACCACGTTATTGACCACGTTGTTGTTGGGCTTCACATTATTGTTAGGCTTCACATTGTTATTGGGCTTCACGTTGTTGTTGGGCTTGGCGTTGTTTTTATTATTGTTGACCACGTTATTGACCGTGTTGTTGTTAGGCTTCACATTGTTGTTGACCGCGTTGTTGACCACGTTGTTGTTAGGCTTGGTGTTGTTGTTAGGCTTCACGTTGTTTTTAATATTGTTGACCACGTTATTGACCGCGTTGTTGTTGGGCTTCACATTGTTGTTGACCACATTGTTGCCGGTACCCGTGTTCTTGGTGTTGGGTTTAGCGTTGTTATTGACAGTGTTGTTTCCCACACTGGTGTTCTTGGTTTTGGGTTTGTTGTTATTGACAGTGTTGTTTCCCACACTGGTGTTCTTGGTGTTGGGTTTGTTGACCACATTGGGTCGACGCACACCCTTTCCCGTAATCACATTGTTTAATGCATTATTCTTCACATTGGGTTTAACGTTGTTGTTGCCGGTACCAGTGTTCTTGGTGTTGGGCTTCTTGTTATTATTAGGAAACACAGGCTCCCCGAAACCATTTGGTTTCTTGAGAGGTCCTTGAGCTACAACCGGTCCTTCATTCTTATAGTACCCTAAACCGTTATTACCAGTTTTGAATACATAACCTGGTTTTGCTTTGTTGAATTTATTAGCTTTAATGAAATTCTTATTTTTGTTCTTCGAAGCACCAAATAACCCACCAAAGAATGAAGTGTTCTTCTTATTAGAATTGATGAAATTAGGGGTTTTAGTTCCCATCATTCCGGTAAACATAGGTTTGGGTTGGGACATATTCCCTTGATTCTTCGCAAAGTCTGGTTTATTCATCGTAGCGAACAAACTTTTGTTTGGAAATGAAACCTTAGAATTGGGAGCACTCGAAGCATTGTTCGATAGGTTATTAGACCCCCCACCATTATTAAATCCTGTATTCCTACCACTGTTTCCAGTGTTGTTCCCGCCACTGTTGAATGAAGAATTGTTAAATCCTGTGTTCCTACCACTGTTACCGGTGTTGTTCCCACCACTGTTGAATGAAGAATTGTTAAATCCTATATTTCCACCACTGTTACCGGTGTTGTTCAGACCTAGATTGTTCACTGCCGCGTTGTTCAACCCAAGGTTGTTCGCTGCTGCGTTGTTTAACCCCAAATTGTTCACTGCTGCGTTGTTCGCTGCTGTGTTAGTTTTACTGGACAAGAGACGCTTTCTTGAAATTTTAATAGGTTCATGAACATTCATGTACCTTAAACGCTTACCGATAGAATCAAAAATTTGATTCTTGGTCATTTGCTCGGTCTTCACGAGACCAACTTTTTTCGCAATTCTTTTCAAGTCGGTACGCTTCGATGAAGAATCGAATAAGACATCAAAGTCTTTGGGAGTCAATGGTGATTTCTTATCAGTCAAATAACTCATTTTTGAGTCTAAAACCAATGGGGGTAAGGGTAATTTCCCACCCTGGATATCATCGTATACTTGACATATCTGTTCTCTTGTCAGTTTAATAGAGTGCCCAGTATTCATCTTAATGAGTTTTCTGAGGTTGGCTATATCGGCGTCTGGGTCGCACGTGTCCATTTATATATTAAACTGACAAAAAAGTTTTGTCTGTGAATAAATTTAAATTTATTCAAGTGAAAGAAGTTGATCAATCAATTTCTTCTTTTCTTTGGTTGGGATAATTTGTCTCACGATTAAGTTTTTAGTATTAGTTTTAAACTCATCGATATTCATTCGAGAGGTTTTAAGTTTTTTTAGTAAATCAGTTTTAATTTCATTTTTAACTGGAAGTTTAGGAACTAAAGTGAATAGTCTCTTTTTAGTTTTTGCAAATTGCTTATTTTTAGCATTAGAAATAGTGGTAAGTTCTTGAATGGTTTTTTTACCATTCATATAACTTGTGAGATATTCATCGATTCGTTTTTGGGGTATATTGGGAAGACTGTATAGATGCTTTTCTAATCGTGGTTTAAGCAATTCTCGATCTTTTATATTTTTATTTTTTTTGAAAGCTTTAGCAGCCTTGGTGCGCATAACTGTTCTCTGGCGCGTGTTAGACTCAGTCTTAAGGGTTCTCATCTTAGTTGTAGTTTTGAGCATACCACGTCGGAGTCTACGAATCTGTTTTGCTTCAGATATAGTTTGAGCTTTTCGTTTTAAAGCGGTTAAGCTTTTAGTTTGTTCCCCAACACCACCTTCAATACGTTTTCTTTCTTCGTTGGTTAAGTCGAGTGTATTCAGGTAGGTTCTGAGTTCAGCCCTGAGACGACCACGTTGTCCTGTCGCCTCTTTTAGAGTACGTTCAGCATCTTGTATTTTTCGTTTGAGTGCATCGACATTTGTGTTTAGTTTTACCGTCACGATAAAAGACCTTTTCATAGCGGCTGTGATTGTAGTTTTGTTCATGAATGTTTTGATTTCAACTCGCTTCTTTTCCGCGGTTTCTGCATTGAGTTCACGCTTGACCTGGTCAGCTTCGCTCCTGATTGTTTTAGCTGTTTGGGGTATAAGTGTATTGGTAATCTTTTTCAAAATTGGTGTATCTTTATTACCTAACTGTAGAGATACCACGTAGTTTCTAGTTTGTTTTTGTAATTCTAATTGTTTTCTCGCAATTGCATCAACCTCTCTAGCTTTCGCTATGAGTTTGTTTAGGTCTCCTGGTGTATCCCTGAACCGCTTGAGAAGTTCAGTTTTAACAGCGTCGGTTAAGATGAGTGTTTTCATCGTTTCGGTGAGAGATTCCCTATTTCTTTGTTTTCTGAGACTGGTGGAGTTTAGCTTAGACATGGTTAAGGTCTTTTCAGGGGTTCTATCAAATATATTCAAAATTTTTGACATATTGGTTTCTGACAGACGAAGAGATTTGAGATGATTGGATAATTGTGTGCGTTCATTTGCTCTCTTTTCATCCTCTCTCCTCTTTTTCAGTGCTTTGGCTTTGGTTTCAGATGACAATACGGTACCAGGTTTGGTGTTAAAGTTGCGCAAGATGGTATTTCTATCAGCTTCACTGAGTTCTAGGGGTTCAATGATTTTTTCAATCTTTGTCCTATTCGAAGCAATCTTTTCTGCGACTCGAGTATTTTTCAGTGTAGTAGCCTTGTTTATCATATTCGCGAGTGTACCAGTGTTGTTGAATTCATTCATTATGGTTTTTCTATCCGCAACATTCATGTTAAGTTGGGTATTCATGTAATTGTAGAGTTGACTTCTTCTGTTTTTGTACACCTCGATGGCTCGTTGCTGTTTGAGCTCCACAACCCTTTTCAACATTTTATTGATTGGTACATTTTGTGTGGTATAAGTCTGTAAGAGTGTTTCTTGGTTCTCTGGTGTCATGTTTTTCACAGCATTTTGAAATGTAGTATACTCTTGGGTCTTTTTTCGTTCAATCGCATTCATAAGCTTTGCCCTCGTTTCTTCAGCTTTTTGTAAACTGTTAATACTAAACATATTTAGATTAGCTTTGACACCACTCTGTAAAACCATATTCGTGATTTCTTTACGAATAATAGCTACATACGCATCTGTAATATCACTATTCAACTGTGCAACATCATTAGCATTTTTGATATTTTGGATTCGTGTATTACGTCTTTCATCTTTGGGTAACATTTTGGCACTATTTGTGAGTCTCTTTTTCTCATTAGTAAGGGCTTTCATTGTTTCGGCTTTAGACGTGTGATTTTGTATGTAATTGGGATACTTGTTATAGTTATTCAATATCTTCTTGACCTTTTCATTACTATTGTTAAGACCTAAATTATTAGTTACATACCTTTTGAAATACATGTTTTGGTTTTTCTTCGTTTGATTTTGTAAATTTTTCTCTTCTTTTTTTATTCTCTCGTTTTCTAGATTCTGATTCTTTTTAGCCTTATTTTCAATATTCTTTTGAGCGTTTTTCATACCTTTTGAATTTTCAGATGCATTTTTTAGGGTGTTTAAATTTGCTTCACCTCGATTATATTTCTTGAGGAACTGAACTTTGTTATATCTACTAACACCTCCAATTTTATTGATATGATTTTCGAGTTCTTTTCTTCCGAGGGCACGGGGTTCATTCTTTGTTTTAATGGCCATGTTAGTCGCGGATTTTTTGAGTGGTCTAAAATTTACAAAATACCCTTCAAGGGCTGTGGTAATTTTTCTACGATTATCAGGTTTTAGGGGTAATCTATCCAAATAATCTATAAACTCCTCTTCTATTTCAACCCATCTTTCATAGTTGCGCATATTATTGATAACCTTTGCTTCCCCGAGTAAAACATTTGGTTCAATATAGGTCTTTGTATACTTATTCATGATATGTTCAATATTTGAATCATTGAGTGCAAACTTTTTAAGATTTTCAATTAATTTTGGTATTTGTTTTTCTCTATATTCCCTGAAAAGTTTTACATAGTAATTGTCAGCTTCTTTTTTGATAGCATTAATTGGTTTGTTATAATTCACATATTGTTCTATAAAATATGGTTGTTGATTTGGTTCCAAACCTATATTGGTTAAGTATGCACCAAGTTTATTTATTTCTAATTGATGAGCATATATTTTTTTTTGTTCAGCCATTAATTCCTGTTCTTCTTTAATTAGTCTTGCACGTTCTTCCGTATTTGTCTGTCGTGCACGATTAGTAAGTTTTCGAACTTGTTTGCGGTTAGCATTTTTCATATTTATATTTTTTTTATGAATGGCAGCCTTGATTTCTTGTGATATATTTTTGACATCTTGTTTGGTATTTATATTACCAATTTTTGACACTAAAATTGGACTTACATCAAGAGTCGTAGTAATCGCGTACAATTTATTCTTTGTTTCCTGTTTGACCATTTCTTTCGCCATGTTGAGTGTGTTGACATTATTAATTTTGGTTAGATTACCTAACGCATTAATATTACCCTGTAAAGCAAAATTTGACAGCTCTTTTTTATTATTTTGAATCTTCTTTCTGTATGCATTTTCAATCTTCTCACGAATAGCTTTCACATTATTTTTAGAGTTGACATTCTTAATGTTTAAATTAAATGAAATCCTCTTAGCCTTTTTAGCTAAATTATTCTTTTCAGCTTGGAAATTCTTTTTCTTTTGTACGAGAGTATCAACCTCTTTTTTGATATTCACGAGTGAAACATTCGTTGTTTGAAATTTATTGAGGAGACCCGTATTGTTGACATTTTTGTACTTGATGTACGCACCAAGTTCATTAAGGTCTTTTTGTCGTTGCGTATTTTTAAGGTTCTTCTCCATCGTAGCCACATCTTCGCGCAACTTGGGTATATTAACAGTTTCCAGTGACATGCGATTGATGAATACTTGTTGTTTATTGACGGGGAGTGTACTTTTCTGTACAAATTCAACGAAATTCTGTTTATTTTTGGAGAGGATTTCATTCTTCTGTTGTTTTTTGTTATTATTCACCTGGAGACCAGCTTCTTCGATTTGTTTTTTTAGAGGAACGAGACGGTCTACAAAAACGAGGGCACTTATAGGGTTGGAAAAATTGGAAGATACATTTTTCTCCGTTGATAGCTTCGCGAGTACAATTTTACTGGCTTCTACTATGTCCAATTTAACAGAGTTTAATTCAAGTTGATTTTTAATAGCTGCGATACTACCACTGAATGCACCTTGTATACCAATTTCTTTTACAATATTTGTTAATCTGTCTTTTTCATTAGCAATAGTATCAACTCGCTTCTTTTCACCAGCCTTCTCGATGGTTTCTTTCAATGCATCAGCTTTTTCAATGGTGTCCACATTCGCGACACGTTTAGAAAAGTTGGTAGCCACGTCGAGTTTTTGCGCTAATTGTGAAAGTTCACCCCTTCTTACATTAATCACACTTTTTCCCGAATTCTGTTTTAAACGTTTAGCTTCTTCTATGAGTTTCCTCACGGCATCCTTACCAGGTTTGAACTTGGCCATAATGCCATTTTGTAAAACCTGACTAATACCAATACGACCAATAGAATTTTTCAGAAACTCACGGTCTTTGGAGATGGCTTGAGAATTCTTCTTCTTTGTTAGGGCTATCGCGTTCTGTGTAAGCACTTGAACACTATTCCCACCATCAAACCTTCCAATGAGTTTGTCTTTATTGGTCTGGTCTAATTTCAAACCTGAGAGGAATTTAACGAGTCTTCCACGTCGCTTTCCTATACTCTCCCTTTCACGGATTTTGACCAACTTTTCAGCTCTCGCTTTAAGTCTAACAAGGACTGTGTTCTCGTCAATGAGTTGGGTAAGACTCCTTCTATCCCAGAATTGTAACCCCATATCAGCAATCATAAAACTAAACTCCCGTTTTTTCTTGATTATCTCCTTGGCTTTTCTCTGCTTGTTCACCCTGACAGCTTCTCTAAAAAGTGTCTCTGGGGATACTCTCCCTTGTTGAACCCTCTGTTGGTAAGACGCTACATCTGACTTACTAAGAAAAGGAAGTGCAGTCAGCCTAATTTTGAATGTATCCACATCCATATATATTAGGCTGACAAAAAAGTGTACCCTCGATTGAATAATTGTATTTTTTCTTCATAGCTCATGTTAAAATCAAAAACATCCGTGTCTTCAATATTAATTTCCATGAGTTCTATTGGTGTATTGTACTGTACCCTGTTGGAAAGTGCTGAACGGATGAGGGTTTGAACAAACGCTTTGGGTGTTTGTATATCTTCTTGATACACACGATTCATTTTAATTTTTATACACGTTATTTCGTGGGGTTTTTTATCAAAGAATGGTGTCAATGGGTATTCCTCCTTCATTCCACCATCTACGTATGTCTCATTATTGTATGTGCCACATGCAAATATGAACGGTACCGCCATGCTCATACACACTGCATCTATAACCTTCATATCTGGATGTGTATCTTTAGAAAAGTACACAGTTTCAGATGTATTCATACAAAACGCGGCAATATAGATTTTCATATCAATTTCCGCAAAGGTGGGATCAGAACCACATATATCTACAAACTTCTTACGAATTGGTCCCATATCAACAAATCCAAATTTGTTAAAAAAGGAACCTATGCGTATTTTAACAAAAGTGGGGACATCCAATGAGAGTGAAGTTTCTAGAATTTCATCGATAGACATCCCGACCCCTAAAAAGAGTGCTATAATTGCACCAGCGGAAGAACCAGATATCTCCTTAACATTTACGAGTTCCGTCTCTCGTGCTTTTAGAGCCCCTATGATTGAATATATACCCATTGAAGCTGGTCCTAACACGAGATATCTCATCTTCCTACTTAATAGAATTGAGGAAATTGACGACGCAAAAGCGCAAAGACAACCGCGAAGACAACCGAGTGAACAAGAACCGCGTTCAAGCTGGTTTGACCCGACCGAAGAACACCCCCTGACCCTGGTGGGAGGGTAAGAAGAAGACCTGGGCTGAGCATGAGGAAGAGCGCAGTGCTCACGATAAGGTCGTTGCGGGTGAGCACGAGACCCATAGCTTTGGCGATGAGACTGTACACCAGGAAGAACACGAGTGCGTGGAAGAACACCGCGGTTTGACCAGTTTTTCGGTTCATGTATGAAACTTTGGAGCCGTCGGTAGTCACAAGGAGACCGGGGCTCAGAGCCAAAAAAAGGGCGGCGGGGATGGCAACCTTCTGGGATGTAAGGTTTGGGAGCATTTAATATATACACATATAATTTTTCGCAAAGTTGCTAAAATCATTAAACGTTGCACCTCTCATCATTTCTTCATGGAGACCGTTATCGTTTATACTGCGCCTGACAGTTCTCCAAATATGATCAAGTCGTTCTTCGTACCATAATGTCTGCTCCTGGTCTTTCCATGTTACACGTCTCAATTCTGTGTCGTGTTCAATGTAACAAAATTCAACAAAGTCACAAAATTGCCCTGTATGCTCAATTTGGGCATCATACAAGAGTGTAGTGATCTTGTTCCACATGTGCCGTAGTTCATCTGAGTATTCGACTTCCCAGTCTTCGATATTCAGAGGAGTGTGTTCATCATTGAACTCGTCGTCATCACTGACGTCGGGATCAAATCCGCTGGTGGCTTCGTATACGTATTGGCTCCAGACCATAGTTAATTACTTATCTTCTTTCTCGGGTTTATCTTTTATACCAGTTAATGAAATAGAAGTAGATTCCTTCATTTTAAGCCCATCTTTAATGGCATTTAGGGCTCCTTCAACCTTTGCTTCGTCTCCACTAAAAAATGTGAAAAGTCCATCCCTCACTGCATCCTTACTCATACCCGCCTTTCGCATAGACTTGCGAATACTAATTTTCCCTTTCCTGAGGTTAATGGTATCAATACCCTGAGAAACCATGTGCTTCTTAACATTCTCCTTAAGACGCTTCTCCTCCTGGCTTAAGATTTTGATATCAGATTTCGCTTCAGATAATTGTTTTGTAAGTTCTACCAGCTTGGAAACGCTGTCAGATAATTCGTTAGGGACTGAGGTCATTATTAAATGTAATTACTTTCTAATCTTTAAGCGCACAATCCACGCTGCATGGTGTCAGGGACAATGGTGGAGTTGTTCCACACGAAGGGGTCCTTGGGGTTAGGGGGATCCTTGCGAATCTGCTGGTTCGCGTTACGGAGAGCGCCACCGATAGTCTCGGGGAAACCGATCTGGGCACGGGGTTCAAGGAAGTTCTGACCCTTGAGGATGTCCTCTGGGGCAAATTGACCAAAGTCCTCGGCTGAAGCAACCTCACGGGGGAGGAGCGAAGAGGCGAGACCGGTACCCTTGTCCATACCACAACCACTGGAGATGGAGGCGGGGGCAGCGGTGGGACCGGCAGCTGGGGCCGCACCGAACGCGGAGTACTGACGCTCAGTAATGACATAACCAGACTTGGTGGAGTTCATCTTGAATAGAAGAAAAATGAGAGTAGCTACGGCGAGGAGCATAACAATATTTTGTTTACGGCCCTTGTTGAACATCGGCATCTTTTATATACTGTTAACAAATTTTTTTATTCTTCATCCTCGTCGACAAAAGCATATTGGTCTGGGTATACATCTAGGATAGGATCTGGGTGAACCTTGACCTGGACAACATTCCAGGTTGGACCAAATGCCTTCTTGGCGAACCAAAGTCCAGAAAATTCTAGGATGACATTACAGTTCTTCCCTGGTTGAAGGGTCTCAAAGTCGATGGGCTCCTGCTGTGCGTTGTATACCTTGGTGACATCGAGGCGATCGCATGTCATCATACCACCATCAAGATTAGAAGTGTAGGCACCTTTGATGACACCTTCTGTCAGCTTCTTACCAAACCAGGTCTCACAATTCTCGAGGGCCGCTTCGAGGTTTTGGGTATCAACACCCTCAACCTTTGCGGTGTTCGCCTCTGATACGATATCAATGACGATCTCGCCTGAGACGTCGGCAACCTTCACCTTGTTCAGTTGAATAAAACATTTACGCTTTTCATCGTTGAGAGCCTTCACGAAATAGAGTCCATCTTCACCTTTGGTGGGAGTGGTGTAGATCATTTATGTCTATATTAGGTTTCATTTCTTTAAACCAACAAACGGTATAGCGGCTGACCCATTCAGGATATCCTTTGGTACCCACATATTTCTCCTGGGTTTATAACCATACAAAGTGTTTGAAACATTGAAATTATTTGGTAAATTCTTCGCGTTGGTAGCCCTGAGTTTATACTCGTTCTTTACGTAAGAATTGTTGGTCACAGTCTTCCATTTCATAGTTTTCAAATTTAACTGTTTATTACCTGATGAATTCGTGTATCCATTGACTTTAGCGTTACCCACGACCGGTTTTAACCCCTGAACGAGTTGTTTAGACAGCTTTTCTTCTGATGGTTTGGTTGTAAAGTTTTTATACTTATACGGGTCTACACGCTTTGCCTGGTTCATTGAAACGCGCCCATCCTTCTTGGTGGCTGGGGTTTTCCTGACAAGTTTAGATTTTACACGCCTGAAAACTTCCTCGATAGAATCTGAATTTTTGACTTTCTTATCAAACAATTGTCCAAGTTTTACGAGACGAAGTCGGTCTCGTTGTTTCTTTTCTGGACGAAGATTGAGTTTACTCATTAAATATATATCCTCGATTAGAAACTCTTTACTAGCCACATAAACCTTATCGTTCGTGATCAATTTACCAGTATCGATGTTTCTATAGGTTATACCTTTGTGTCTAGACAGAACAACCTCATATCCAAATTCTTTGGGTCGCATAAATGGAATATCAAGCATACCACCAAGTGTAACATCCTCAATTTTCCCAGTTTTAGGGGAAAAGAAACGCAAATTTGTATCGAGTGCAAACAATTCTACATCGATAAAGACATCACCTTTAGAGGGTTTATTTCCCAATTGACTCTTTTTCTTTTTGATAAGTGTATACCGACGAGATACAGCTGAACCAGAAGGTTTGAAACTGACACCCAAAAATTTAAACAGTTTGGGGTGCTTCTTTTTCATGCTCATGATTCGTTTCTTCACTCGGGTATTCAGACGTTTAGATATTTCACCCAACTTGTTCCATAGTAACAATTTGGTTGCTTGGAGTTTTCCAAAGTATTGTGGGTTTACAGGCATCCTAGGAACAAACTTTGCATCTATATCAGGGGTCACTATTCTATCATTGAAATCCACATATAAGTTGAAAGCTTCCCCCCCACTCACGATGATATCACCCATATTCTTCATATACTCTGATATTTCACCAATAGTCTCTATGATGATATCTCGGAGCGAATCTGTTATGAGAAGATACACAACTTTCTCAAAATCTTTGGTACGATAGGTACTGTGAACACGACTCCTGAATTTACCGAGGTCCCTCTGTAAATTTCTGTCATAATACTTTTTCAATTTAGCATCTTTGAAAAGTAGATTTTCATTTAGAAATTTATCAATGGTAGATTTTGAATAAAGTTGGTCATCCATTAATATATCGTGATATATTAATATGGTCTGCCGAGTCATCGACGAATGTAGATGTTATGCATACAAAGGTGAAACCAATCAGTTCTGTGGTTCTCGTCAGGGTGCCAATGTAAAACATTGTCCAAAAGACTGTTGTTTTGGTGGGTGCCCTGATGATGGTTCTCGTCAGCCATTTAGATTCATCGACCGTCCAGTACAACCCACCATGATTGAGAAATTGACACCCGTTCAAGTGTCAGTGTCTATATTCATATGTATGCTGGTACTTATTGGTCTCTTTCTTCTTGACTTAAAGATTAGGTCAGTAAGATAGATATAATGTCTCTCGAAAACATCGAACTCGAAATCGCCGCCCTCCGCAACGATATCAAGAATCTCAGTAAGCTTGTACGCAAGGTTAAGAACACCCAGGATGACCCCGATGGTGAGAAAGCCAAGGTGAGGTCCGAGAACAACGGCTTCAACAGAAAGCAGGATGTGACACCTAAGTTGCGCGCATTCCTCGCACTTCCAGCAGAAGACCTCATCTCCCGCTCAGAGGTTACCAAGTTCATTAACAAGTACATCACTGAAAAGGGTCTCAAGCACCCCGAGAACGGTCGTCAAATTATCCTCGACGACACACTCCGAGACCTCCTCGCACCCCCCGCTGACGTTGTGGTCACCTACCTTAACCTCCAGAAGTATCTCAGTCCGCATTACATTAAGAAGGAACCTGTAAAGGCTTAAAAAAATAACACACATATAACATAACAAAGATGGTCACTTTCCTAACCAAGGAGAAGGCCGAGTCGCTCATTGCTACAAAGATTAAGAACCTGTCCTTGTACCAAAGAGCTTTTACGCATAAATCCGCTCTAAAAGAGTATGAACAATTTACAGAATCGTTTGAAACGCTCGAATTTATTGGTGACTCCGTTTTAGGGTTTGTCATCACTAAGTTTTTGTTTGATCGTTATGAAAGTCGTCAAGAGGGGTTCCTCACTAAAGCTCGTACAAAGCTGGTACGTGGTGAAACCCTAGCTAAAATTGCAGAAAAATTGAACCTGAATGCACTCGTCATCATGGATGAAAAAGGATTAAGAAACAACTGGAACAATAATCCCAAGATTTTGGAAGATGTTTTTGAAGCCCTCATCGGTGCCATCTACATGGACCTGGGTCTTCTTCACGCAAAGGAGTTCATTCTTAGAATCTATCAAGATCCCAAATTTGTGGATATGAATTCTATCATGGTGGATGATAACTTCAAGGACAAATTAATGAGACATTGCCAAATTCAAAATTGGCCTCTACCAGAATACAGAGTAGCTGCACACCATGAAGGTCTCTTCTATATTGATATCCATATCAATGATGGCTTTGTTTCTAGGGGTGTGGCTAAGAGTAAAAAACAAGCCGAACAAAATGCTGCACAATCATATTTTCAGGTACAAGAAGAACTTAAAAACTACAACTTTAATTAATGTAAGATGCATCCTAACGTGAAAGCCCTACTCGAAATTGAGTTCGCCGCTCAGAAGTCTGAAGAATGGCTTGCTCTCCGTGGCAATATGTTAACTGCCTCAGATGCTGCCACGGCTCTGGGCGTGAACAAGTATGAAACGCCAGCTGAATTGTTACTCAAGAAATGTGGGATGGGAAAAAAATTTGAGGGTAATTCAGCCACAAAACACGGTGAGCTCTACGAAAATGAGGCTAGAATACTCTATGAACAACGCCACGGGGAGGTCTGCCATGATCTAGGATTGTGTCCACATCCGAAATATGACTGGCTTGGTGGGAGTCCAGATGGTGTCACTGAAAGTGGTAAACTGGTTGAGATCAAGTGTCCTCCGATGCGACAGATTGTACCTGGAGAAGTCCCGCGGCATTATCTCCCGCAGCTACAATTATGTATGCAAATCTTAGACCTTGAAGAAGCGGATTTTATAGAATATAAGCCTGCAGCGACGAATTGGCCGAAACCTGAGGAGTTTCAGGTTATCAATGTAAAGAGAGACCCCGAGTGGTGGAAAACCAACCTCCCCATAATGGACGCCTTCTGGAAGAGAGTTCTCTACTTTAGGGAACATCTGGATGAGTTGCCTAAACCCAAGGAGAAGAAAACCCGTGTGAAAAAGGAGCTACCCCCAGCTGTGTGTGAGATTGAAGCACTCCCCGAGGAGGACTTTTATAATGATGATTGAAGGGCTTGTCGAGCCTCTTCGGCTTCTTCACGAGTATCATAAAACTTTACAATTATACCATTAGACTTAAGTCTCCATCTTTTTCCCTGGTTAGCTATAGAATAAACTTTTGTGTCTGGATCTTTCAAATACCTATCAAGAGCCTTGTATCCTTCTTCTTCGGTTGTGTAACTACCTAAATACTCACATTTACAACTAACTTTCCATTTATTACCTTTTGGACGGACAGAACCAATTTTCCTATGTTCTCTTGAAAAATTTACAGGATCTTCTATATATCTCTCGAGAGCTTTCCAAGCCTCTTCTTGAGTTTTGTAAGTTCCCAAATAATTACCAGTTTTATACTCGAGTATCCACATAAGACGACTTTTTGTGGGATATACACTTCCAACACTACTTATATGTCTATTATCAACCACTGTAAAATTTTCTGGGTCTCTGGTATATTCTCGTAGGACTTCTATAGCTTCTTCTTCTGTTCGAAATCCACCAGTTGAGAGAGAAATGTGCTTACCACGTCGTCGAATCCTTGGGTAAAACATAGTATCATTACTATATTTTCGTATATCACCCATATATCCATCCCTCTCGACTTTTGATTTGATCTTACCCATTTGTATTCTATCCTTTGCTTCTTGAGCGATAATATGATTAGCGTTTCCACCACTATTTAGATTATACCCGTTAGGTCTTAGGGAATTTAACTCCTTTATCCAATGAATTTCTCTATCATTAAGCTGTTTGTGTGGAATGTTATCCTCTATGATTTCATATTTCATTTCATCCCTGTATTTTTGTATCGCATTCCTCACAGCAGTGCATCTTGACTTGGGATTTTTATGCTCCTTGATTCTCTGTTCAAAGGAACGAATTGTCTGCCCCACATAGATATTCCCAGAAGGGCTTGAGATTTTGTAGATGATACCTCGAGCCTCCTCCATCACTAGCTGATCTTCTGACATCTTCTTTATATCCAGAATTTCTTCGGGTGTTATCTTATATTTATCAATTGTCGACTGTTTCGGGCGTTTCCCAGTCTTCTTCATTTCTCTCAGCAACTTTGCTCGGCCCTTCTGATACAGGTATTCATCCTTTGGTTTACTTATTCGTTCATTCAAACATTTATTAAGTTTGTGGAAACTTCTTAGTTGTCCCTCACCACCCGTACCCCAGTTCTCTTTTAGGTCTGAATATACGTCATTAATATTCGTTAGTTTGTTAGGGTTCCAGATGTGTAAGACATGCAGGGTTGAAGGCATTGTGAAGTCATCATTCGTCCATCCAGATGTCAATAGTTTCCTAAGTTCTTCATACATCTGTGGGTCTTTTCGTATCTTATTATCCAATTGTGATAACCACCGCTCTACTCCGTAGCACACAATACCATTATTGTTTAGAAAACGTATGTCAAGTGAAGGTCTTGTATACTTGTGATGTGTCTCAAATTTCTTTTCGAGTTTAGTAAGTAATTCACTTTGCGATACAGACCTACGAGTGGGAAAATCCATAGCATCAATTTCTATTTTTGTTTTACCAACCCACCAGGTACCAAGTTCCTCATTTTCAAGAATGAAGAAAGTAGTGGGTTCATAATTACCCATCTTATCTATACATGAGAAAATAATAATCATAGTATTTGGGGATTGCCCTGGGATTTTCATTTTCAAAAAAATTGAACACCAATAATGTTTAAAGATAAAATCTCCTATATGTATAAGATGGAAGAAGAGACTGTCACACTTCCCAAAGCACCAAGCGGTTATGAATATGCCTTAAGAAAGAAGTCTTCGACTAGGCTTATGGATATATCCCAGTTGACACCGAGACAGTTAGCAACTCAAAAATACAGGGAAAAAAATAAACAGAAAATCAATGAGGAAAGCCTAAAACGTTATCATGAAAAAAAGAAATGAAAAGGTTCCGGATAAATTACAACCTTCTCAAACTTTTATTTATTTTATAGACAATTCAATTTAA
>Ga0222649_1000302_pt1 | contig 17574 bp, 20 predicted proteins | sample AntAcemetagen337_FD_179865 | JGI IMG/M metagenome (GOLD analysis project Ga0222649, IMG submission 179865) | Saline water microbial communities from Ace Lake, Antarctica - #337 | ecosystem: Environmental > Aquatic > Non-marine Saline and Alkaline > Saline | place: Antarctica: Ace Lake... | reverse complement strand
AAAAAGAAGTTAGTTACGTTTTATTCCACATGCTTTTCGAGGGAATTCATGATGACTCTCCTATAGTTGATTATATCGACACATGGGAATCATCTATGCAAACACCATTCAAAGAGTCTCTTGTTATCATTTCTTGCGTTTTACAGTACGCACAATCTATTAGTGATGCTGTTCAGTTGTGCAAAGAGCTTCTTCCTAAGAAGTCCAAAGCGCCTCAGCTAACTCTCAAGCAGCAGTTAGATATTCTTTGTGATGAGCCCGTGCTGGCAGGAAGCTCTAACTTTCTTGATGATAAAATTGACCCATCCCTTAGAGCTATTTTCTGGAGTGAGTAATGAATAGAATCGGATTCATAGGCGGCTCAGACATGCCTATTATTATGGGCCTGTCATCTTACAAAACACCCTATCAACTCTATTTAGAGAAGACCGGTACATCAGAGTGCTTTGGGCAATCAGAGCAGCAGTACTGGGGTAGCACTATTGAATCATTGTTAGTTGCAGAGTTCTCGAAAAGAAATGATGTTCAAGTTAAATCTTGTGCCACCATTCATCATAAAGAGCACGATTTTCTCCGCGCTAATCTAGATGGATTTATTCCAGAGCTGAATGCTGTGCTTGAAGTGAAATGCTCGTCAGCTTTCATGAAAGACAAATGGGGTGAGTGTGGCTCTGACGTTATTCCCATGACTTATCTTGTGCAAGTAGCTTTTTATTGCGCAGTTTCTGACGTAGATACGGCTTTTATTGCTGTTTTGATTGGCGGCAACGAATATAGACAGTATCAATACACACGAGATAGAGACATTGAGAGAATAATTATAGAGTCCGCTGTAGAGTTTTGGGAGCGCATAGAAACTTTATGTCCGCCAGAACCCACAGATGAATCCGATTTAAGAATTAAATATGCATCTCCCGACCCTTACAAGTGCGTCACAGTCAATGAATCTTCTGCCGAGTCACTATGCGACTTGATTGAAACAAAGGCTCAAATAAAGGCTCTGCAAGAGCAAGAGACTAATCTGAAATTTAATCTCATGAATTATATCGGTGATGCAGAAAATCTCATGGGAACAGACGGCGATATACTTGCTACATGGAAGCTCAATAAAAAAGGCTCAAGAACACTACTGATCAAAGGTGATAAAAATGGAAAATAACAAAAGCATGATGACCAATAGCTGCGAAATCTGGGACAACGAAATGAACATTGCTGATATCAGACGCGTGTTTGCACCCAATCTTACTGACACAGAGTTCAAGTTTTTTATGGGCCTTGGAAGGGCAACTGGCCTTAATCCCTTTCAAAAAGAAATCTGGGCGGTAAAGTATGGCAGCGGCGCAGCCCAAGTCTTTGTTGGTCGCGATGGGTATAGAAAGGTAGCTCTTAATCATCCGGATTATGATTATCATCAGTGCGACTGCGTCTACACAAACGATCTCTTTGAAGTAGTCAATGGTGAAGTGCGCCACACTTACAACATGCAGGATAGAGGAAGCATAGTGGGGGCCTACTGTATAACTAAGAGACGGCGCGCTTCAAAATCAGTCTACCACTTTGTTCGTATGGGGGAATACTCGACGGGAAAGAGTTTGTGGGCATCTAAGCCGGAAGTAATGATTAAAAAAGTAGCCGAAAGCACCGCGCTTAGGGCAACATTTCAAGATGTTCTTGGCGGGACGTACATTCCAGAAGAAATGCCGGAAGAAATGTCAGTACAGAAAAAACCCTTTACATCTCAAACAGATAAGCTAAAGCAAATCCTGGAGTCAAAGAATGCTGTCACTAGAATCGATTCCAACGCCCGTACTTGCAATGATGATATCACTGATGCTGATGTTGGAGATGTACCTAATCTTATCTCTCATACTGCCTCAACTAATGCCCAGGTACAGAAAATCTACGTACTTATTAAAGAGAAAGAGTTTTCTGATGATAGGGTTTTTAAAGCTCTGGCGTATTACAAAGTGAATAGCTTTTCTGAAATGACGTTTGATGCCGCCCAGGCCTTTATAATTAAGATGGAGGGAATGTAATGCTAAATAAATTCATATTGTGTATCGCATCAGGAATATCTGTTTTTGCAATCATTAATTATCTAATAGAATTTATGGAGTGGCTCAGAAGTGAGCCGAAAAATATGAGAAATCTTACAGATATCATTGTCAAAACAGCTATTTTTACAGGCTTTCTGTGTTACGTGGCTATAGTGGGGAAAGTTTCATGTTAAATTTTAGTGACGTGTCTGATTTTATGCTCAATCATGAGGTCCAAGTATGAGTACTGATGGCGAGCTTGCTACGTATGCAGGGCTATTTATTTACGGTATCTCTTATGCGCTATCAGGGAGCAAAGATTTCGCTTTTGTGACTACGATTTACGCAGCCGGTGCATTCACCATTTATATTTTTTTATGCATAGGTATGATAAATCATGAGTTTGATACCCCGTACAAGTGGATAAAGGGTAATTACATGAATATATTAAAAAATATTGGAAAAGTATTCTTGGGAGTGCCGCTTTCACTCATAGGCATATCCAATGGATTGTTAAGCGTGAAATCACTTCGTATGCTCTCTGTGGAGTGGGATATCAATGGTTTGTCTTACGATGCTGTAATTCTTTCTATTGCGACATCTGTAATGTTCTTATCTTTCGCATACATCTTAAGGCAGTCATATAAGTTAATGGATTATTAATACTGGGCTCCGTCTTTAACAACGGAGCTTTCATTACATTAATCCCTATTCCTAAATCTTCTAAACATGCTAAGACCGCACGAGCAGTCTACTGTAAGAGACTTTGGGTCTAACTTAACGTCCCAGGTCGAATCTATTCCGCTAGACCCCTCCCTGCTTATCCCATGAAGCTGGCCATCTAAAGAAATCTTCGGAATACGATCTAATTCGTTAACTGGATGAGACAACTCCTGCTCTGCAGCGGATTCCACTACAGACCCTTCTGGGGAATTTGCTGGCGTTGCCGTAACCTCTAAATCCCGTCTTCCAAAAAAGCCCAAGAACCTGCTTACTGGTGCATGCTCAAATTCTTGTTCCACTTTTTTATCAGCGAAAATATTTAGTTTCATCATAATCAAGACCCCGGTTGTTAGATCTCCCTAAGACTAGCAGTGATTTTCATAATTCAGCAAACTACAAAGCATCAAGATATCTCTTTATCGTGTCTATCGTTTCTTCAATAGACCAGCAGATCGCTGTGAAATATCCTTCTTTTCCCATATCACTTAAAAATAACTTTTGTTCAGGGCTAACCCTTCCCGTAGAACTTTTCAGCTCAATCCATGCGCCGTGATACTGTCCTGATGGCCTGGCTATGAATAAATCAGAGACACCTGGGCGCATACCCATATCCTTCAATCCTTTTCCATAACGCATAGAGCGCTTCCCCTGGTTAGGAATGTGGAAAACCACACTCCCAAGCCCGGGCTGAAACCTTACCCACTCCATCACAGTCTTTTGAATCTGGTCTTCAGAGATTTTTAACACTACGCACCGTACTCATAGACTATGATGATTCCGGGAGCTCCATCACCGCCAGCCGCAGCCGTTGCAGCCGTTCCATTAGTTGAATAAAATGCGCCAGAGCCGCCTCCGCCGTATCCAATGGCATTATTTCCAGGAGAGCCCGTTCCGCTATTAGCAGTTTGCTTAGGGGCAAGAGCTCCCTTCCCTAACATGGACGATCCTCCAAAGCCAGGACCTATGAATTGTGTAAAACCTACGGCTTTTACTATGACCATTCCCAATGATCCGGTATCCCCATTTGAAGTTATATCGCTATTATCCGCAGCGTCTGGAGATCCGCCCGCATTGGCAGAGGTGAACCCGAACTCCGTTGAATCAGCAGCCCTTGGATTCATATAAAATCCACTCCCACCACCAAGAAGATTCATGTCTCCTGCATTGAACGTAGTTGCCGAACCAGCACCTCCAGAGTTAGCTCCAGCAGCACCGCCAGAACCCCCAGCACCAATCACATAGGCCGTGCCAGTTGGAGCTACAGCATAATACTTTTGGCCAAAAGCTCCTCCGCCACCGCCAGATCCGCTAGCGCTTTTCGCCGTCCCACCACTGGCAGCAACTACAGCTCCACCACCACCTCCGCCAGCAACAGCCATTACTACACAACTCACAGTGCCGGAAGTAGCCGTATACGTTCCCGTTGTAGTAAGACGCTGAACATTCAGCAATCCATTTGCCGCAGCTCCACCGCTAGCCGCAATAGTAATGATTCCAGCGCCATTCGTTACAGTAATTCCTGTTCCCGCAGTAAGCGTCGTAGCAGTAGGAGTTGCCCCAGTAGAACCGATAATGACCTGGCCGTCAGTCATAGTGCCAGTGGCTTCTGCAGCACCCGAGCTGTTGCTCACAATCATCGCGCTGTTAGCGCCAATAGAAATACCTGCGGGAGGCAAGCCAGCGCAAGTGGAGATGTCATTGTTTAGCGCATTATTTTTAGCCATTATAATTTTCCTTCTTAAATGATATCAAGACCAGCAGATATAACGCCTGTGGACAGCCATTCAGTATTCGCAACAACGCATACAAAAGATGCAGAGTCATAGCGATTAGCCGCAGATACAGAGCCGGTAATGCCAATAGTAGATACCACAGTTCCAACCCTAATAGATTGTGCCGCTCCCTGAGCAATAGACCACGAGCCAGCTCCATATCCTTGCACGCTAAGAACATCTCCAAGCACAGACGTTGCCGGTAAAGTTAGAGTAACCAGAGAGCCATTGTTTGCAATATAACCATTATTGACACCCATAGTTGCTGAAGTTGTTGCCTCAGACCATGTAATGCCGCCTCCGCTAGACCCAATGGTAATAGAGCCTGCTGCGTTAGTAATAGATATACCGCCGCCAGCAGTAATGGTCGCAGGAACCGGAGTCGCACCAGTATAACCTATTACAATTTGACCATTCGTCATCGAGGATGTCATGGCGGGAATGCCAGTAGAAGACGTTACAACCATTGCACTACTAGCGCCTGTAAGACCGCTCACAGCATCGCCTGTTGTATCATAGTACGTCAGCTGATTTGCAATCCCGCTATTCACGGTTCCGGATGCCGCTGAAGCCCACGTCCCATCGCCTCGCCAAAATGTCGAGCCAGACGCAGAGGTTCCGCTGTTCAAGTTGCCAACTGGAAGATTACCAGTGACACCGGTGGTCAAAGGAAGACCAGTAGCATTCGTCAGAGTAACCGACGCAGGAGTTCCCATGGCCAAGCTATCAGGAAGAGTCGAGGCAATCGATGGCACGCCGCCCGCAGAAGTCACTAACACCGAGTTATTCGCTGTAGCTAAGCCAGAAACAGTTGTCCCCGTTGCTGCGTAATACGACATTTCATTGATAGTCCCGCTATCCACATCTCCGGTCGAAGCAATTGCCTGGAAAGTGGGCACAGACCCAACGCCATTGGCCATTAACACTTGACCAGCGGATGCACCGGCAGCGTTAGTTAATTTACCAGCGGCATCACTTACTAAAGCGCCTGTTGCAGAAAAAGAAGGAACGGAAAGACCTGCGCTTCCTACATCAAGAACTATTGAGGAAGCTCCAGTGTCATTACCTATAGTGACGACACGAACAGCTGCCCCGGTGCCAATGTTCACAGGCTGAGCTACAGCATCATTACCAATATTAATTGCTGCTGCGGATGAGTTTAAATCAATAGAGCCATCCGCATCTAACAAAATGGGTCCAGTAGAAGTGGCAATCAGACCAGTCGTACCAGTATTAATAACAACAGAGCTTCCTAAAGTATTATTACCCAGGGTAAGAATGTTTTGAGCTGCTTCGGTAGAGATGTTGATAGGACCTGTTCGGGAGACAATGTTGATCTCCCCGTCGGTCGTACACATCGGATTTCTAATAAGTCCCATGTTATTCTCCTATATTATACAAACACATAGTTGCCAAATCCGCCATTAAACACCCAGTTGGTATTCTCCACAACGCATAGCACATAAATTACATCGTAGACCTGAGATGATGATGTCGTTCCAGTAACGCCGACTGTAGACTGCCCGGAATTAGACCTCACTATCTGTCCAGCATTTTGCGCTATTCTCCACCCACCAGCTCCAGAATCTTGAACAGCAACTCTAGATCCGACTGGAGCAACTGCCGGAAGCGTAAGAGTTACCAGGCCAGCATTACTGGCTATGTACCCTTTGTTTATTTCCATGGTCACTGATTCTTCTGAGACGTCTAGCCACTGAAAGCTTGCAGAGCTCAAAGTAATAGTTCCTGGACCATTCGTTACAGTAATGTTTCCACCAGCAGTGATTGTTGTAGCAACAGGCGTAGACCCTGTGGCTCCAACCACAATCTGGCCGTCAGTCATAGGACCAACAGTCGTAGCAGCTCCAGAAGAGTTAGTGACCATCATCGCACTATTGGTTCCAACGTCTAGTCCAGACAAAGGAAGGCCATTCGCATTCGTAAGCGTCAATGATGCGGGAGTGCCCATAGCAAGCCCATCAGGAAGCGTAGTGCTAAGAGAAGGGATACCAGTAGCGCCTGTAGTCAATACGCTGTTATTAGCCGTTGGAATTCCGCTGACTTCATTGCCCGCCGCTGCATAATAAGCCAGGTTATTTATAGCAGATGGGTCTACTGTGCCAGTGCCAGGGTTGTCTAGAAAAAGAGTGATAACCCCGAGGTTAGAGACAGAAACGCCAAAAGTTGCATATTCTCCCGACTGAGTATTCTGATCGTAGTCATAGAAAGCGATAAGGATATCTGATGAGGACAGGGGATTTGAAGTCAAATCCATCTCATTTAAATATCCAGCGGTTGTTACCGTTGCCAGATTGTCTCCGAATACACAGAACTTCTGATTCGGGAAAACCCCCACCGACCCAGGTAGCTGCGTAGGTATTTGATATATCTTAGCCATGCCTTACTCCAGGTTTAAGCGGTTTGCGATGTAGACTGGAAAGCTACTTCGATATCACATGTTGTATTTGCTGTGATAAAACTAATGACATCGCCGGCTTTAACAATTCGCTTAAACTCGATTGTTCCGCAAATCAATTCAGACGTTGCAGTTGCAAATGTTCCTGCTGCAGGCACTGCAGCTGTACTGCCTTTAGAAACCCAAACCCATCCGTTGGGTTGAACACGTACGTACATGACCCATGTAGATAAATTACTTGGAACGGTAATAGAACTAGCCGCGCCATCAGCTAACGTTGCTGTATAGATATCTGTCGGAAATTGCGGAGCATACGCGCAGTAACCCTGGGCATCTCTAGCGAAATAAAGCTCTGTAGACATAAAATTTCCTTGTTATAGAAGAAAAAACACTTATGTAATCATAGCACCTCTGCAAATCTCGGAGATATAAATCCACAGAAAATTGCAATATCTCAAATAAAAACCTACTCTCAAAATATAGCGGGCAATACAAAGGATGCTGACATGACTGATAACATACTGTTAATTATTGTGTTTAGTTTCATATTAATGGGAATGTCGGGGTATATGATCGAGAGCATGTGAAAGCCCCCGAAGGGGCGGTTGCATTACAATTTAAAGAAAACATTATAGAAGGCCGATGGCTGCATTATGGAAACCGGGGCGGCACCTCCAACGCTTGATGACACAGCATTAAGCTTCGCACCAGGACCATCTTGGGATGGCAAGAGCTCTCCTGTGCTGCCATTTCCTCCATCATTGTCAAAATTGATACTTGTTGTGTGAGTATGGGCTGGCATTTGGTCAATCGCCATAACAAACTCTTCAACGCCCAAAGTCTCACCGAGAGCTCGGGCAGTAAGGCTTGCTCCAGCGCCAACACCACCCAATACTCTTCCCATAGTTTTTGTCAAAGCCATAGCTTTGTCCGCAATAAAGTCTGCATAAGCCGATACACCGCGCCCACCACTAACCGGGGCATAAGTATCTGATACGGCTGTATAAATAAGATTGTACAAAGGCCATGTATCGACATTAGCGCGCGTCGTTGCTGTAGATGCTGCCGAGCCAATAGTTCCATCATTAGCAGCAACCCATCCGAAAGGCGAGAAAGCATTGAGAGACATGCGAACGTCACCGGTTCTTGGAGAGTTCACTACGGAGTCTATTTGATCGTAAGTTTGAAAGCTATTAACTGGAGCGGTTGAGCTCAAGTAAATCGATGGCTTAGTGAGCTCTATAGTGCAGGCGATGTTTAGCGGCATCCATATTTGCAGATACAGCGCATCATTTCTTACGGGTGACAGGGTTAGCCCGGCTGTAGGAGGAAATACTCCCGTGAAAGTTTTTTTCTCCCAGGAGCTTCCAAAAGTGAAGTCCGACAAAAGAAACGGGTCTTCCGAAATAGCTCCAAGCCCTAGGTCCTGGTAGATATACACTGAAACTGTAGAGGCTGCTGCTGAGGCCTCCCCCTGATTCCTTCCCTGTATGCTAAACGTAAATTCCTGAGATGTCAGTGTGTTTACGTGCAAGGATATAGGGAACTGATAATACTTGAATGTTTCCCCTGAAGGAGTGTTTGTGCACTCATGGCTAAGGTAATACTCAGGAGTTGGGTCGCCCACAAGAATTTGCTCGTTAGTGAGAGGAAACTCTGGAAAGGACACGGTCTCTGTAGCCGATGTGTTGCTCTTGAAAAACTGCATGTCAGGATATTGAAATCCATCATGCTGGCTTGGAGCTAGAGTAGTGTTCGTGACAGAGCTCAGTGAAACAGTTCCCTGGTTTCTCCAAAAAACGTTATTGATTATGTAGTTTTCTTGAGCGGCAGTAGAATAACCGGACTCATTTTGACCAGATACGAAGGGAAAGTTCTCTCTTGTGATTTGGTTTGTGGCCGCGCTATTACTAATAGTGATGTAGTAAGGCTCGGCCTCGGTTTGGTCTGCTTCGCTATAGGGATAGAAGAACGGAATGGTATCCACGCCATTGCCATCAGCGACTGTTCCAGCCGCAGAAAGTGTTAAGGGATTAGGAAGCGCTACATAAGTGTACGCCCCCGGTGAGCCAGACTGGTAGTACCAGTCCTTGAGTATGGCTCGGTTATTATCGCGATAGCAGGTTACTACGCCTGCTGCCATTGGGTCGCCATTACTATCTACCAGGATTTCCTGGAAAGATGTTGTTGGGACGAGTAGTTCTGTGTTCACTGTCATTTTATTATCCCTTTTATTCTGTGATGGCTCTGTACACGTGCGGGAGTGCCTCGTACGCTGTTCCGACTCCAGCTAATGCGACTCCTGCTTTCTTGGCAATCCGTGAGTTAGCGATGTTTGCCAGCTCTGGAAACTCTTTTTGCAAAAACTCCATGGTGATATTGTCCTTAAGCAGAGCCTCTACCATTTCTTTGGCATGAGCGTCAGATCCATTTGTCTTCAGATATGCTTTTAACGCTTTGTGCTTGGAAATAGGAGCAACCTTATCGCCGTAATTCTTCAGAGCTTTTTCAAGAGCCTCTCCCTTACCAGGAAGATTTACCGCAGAAAACCCATTGCTCATGACTGACCTTAAATCCGCATTTAACCTCCTAAGGGCCTGCTTTTGAAAATACTTCAATGTATTCTCATCAGGACTCCCTAGCTTGTACAATTCTTTTCCCGTGGCTGATATTGCAGCCTTAATATTTCCGACCGTAGGTTTCTCATTAAACGTTTTCACGGCATGCATTTTATCTTCAAATCCAGTGCCTAAAATTTCTGGAATAGAAACTTTCTTAAGGTGTTTGTTTACCCCGCTGGACTCCCCTTGCTGAACTATCTTGTTGATTTCACCGCCATATTTCAATTCTCTATCATAAGCGCTTTTGGCTATATTGTCTGCAACTCTCTTAATACCCAGTCTCTGGAAATATTCCAGTCCGCCATAAACCACTCCGGTTGCAACCCCAACGGCTGCCCCTTCGGCGGCAGCCTTTTCCCTGTCTCCTTCGCCCAAAAGCGCACCTTCCACGGCACCAACTGCGCCTGTTGACAAAATCCGCCTCATGTAGTTCGCAAAAGGAGCTCCACCAGCGGCACCCAAGAAACCCATAAGTGTTCCTACAGCGGCTTCAGTTGCCATCCCAACAGGAACAGCGGAAAGAAAGCTTCCAGCGTACTGACCAAGCGACTCTGCCGAGCTCTCTGGATTTTCATTGGCAAACTGAACAGGCTTTATCCGCATTGCGTTCTCACCAGTATTCTCCGAAAGATAATCGTAAAAATCTACCGGGGCATTGGCTACAGAGCGAGCTTTGTCATGCGTGCTTTGCAGCGCCTGAGTTCTAGTTCCTTTCGCGAAATCATCGAGTGAATCCAGCGCCATTTGAGGAACATCTTTTGTCAAGTAGCTCGCAGCAGAGCCTAATTTCCCAAGCGCGCCTAGAGTGCTCTCTCCAGCTCCGTAAAGCATATTCTCCAAAGCTCCAGCCGGCAATTGAGACATAGCCTGCATAATTGCCTGTCTTTTTGAATTCTCATCGAGCTGCCCTGGGTTTTCTTGGCCCATACCGCCTTCATTATTCTGCGCAGCGAAAGATTCACTCATATCCATCGGATCATAGTTGTTCCCAGGTCCAGGCATATCGCCACCCCCCATGGAACTAGCTATACCTTGGGATATGTCGCTTTGAGACTCTTCTTTCCCAGAAGCGCTTTCAGATTTTTTCTTATCTTCCTTCGCGCCGTAAATCATATTCTCGGACATCTCTGTAGCTTCGATAACAGAGTAACCCTGCTCCATGAACTTTCTCTGTAGAGATAATCTATTTCTGGATTTCTCTGATAGCTCAAGGATATTTCTGACTTTTGACCTGATATCGCGAGGAGAATCATTAGCCCCTGGCTTGGTGGCTTCCAGGAATCCTAGCTCTCTATTCGTCAGGCTCCCCTTGATCTCTTTGCTCATAGCAAGAACCATGCTTCTCGCTGTGTTTCCAAAACGCGCTCTTAAGTCTGCGACAGCAGGGTCACCTCTTCTCTCTGTGTACCAGTTATCAGTCCATCGCTTAAATTGGAAAGCACTATCCGAGAAAGCTTCATCGAACCCAGGGGATTCTGTCATTTCCTGCAAGTGTCTAGCATTCTCTAAAACGCCGGATACTGCTGAATACGCTTTGTCTATATCCTTGATTTGCTCAACATTGGCTTTTCCTAGCTCTTTATCAAAATCCGTGGGATCGGACCGACCTATCTCATACTCTCCAAAGGGAGTGTTGTAGTAAGACATGCCATCTCTACTGAACTTTTCCGGCTTTAACCCCTTCTCCTTCATATGGCTAAGGACTGACATCAGAGGAGGTCTTCCGTCTTGGTCTTGAGCTCTGCCTTGCGCATTCATCTGATTGCTAATGCCGGCTCCTAAATTGGGCTGAGGAATATCTGGCTGCCCCTGGAAGTAATCGCTCATATCCTGATTAGACATCTGAGCATTAATAGGCATTTGCCCTTGCTGCTGCCTTTGCATTCCCGCAGGGTCCTGCATGGCTCCGGAATCCCAGGTGTAATTCCTTGAGCGCCTTGCCTCTTCCTGTTGTTGCTTAGCTTCCTCTTGAGCAGCCAATGACCTCTGAAGCTCTTCGTCAAACTGAAACTGCCTGCGTCTGTTTTTGTCATAAGAGTTCAATGCGTGAGAGACTAAATCTCCAGACAAGACATCGGACTCTCTTGCCCCTGCAGGCTGAAACGTATAAGCCATATTAACCCCCGCCCATCATCATCATAATAAGTTTAGCAAAACCATCCTGGCTAAGTTGTCCATCGATATTGCCATTCGCATCTTTCCCGGTAATTCCGAGCAGGCTTCCAATGTTCTTTGCAAAAGCATTAACCATCATGTTGTGTCTTTGCGCATTGTCACTAGAATACCCTGCGTTCTGATTGAGAGATGTAGATACCGCATCAGATTGTCGGTTAGAGGCATTTTGAGCGCGGTCTATCCCCTGATTAGCGGAGTTCATGTTCATGCCGTAAAGGTTAGCATTTCTATCCGCCCAAGTATTAAAATCCTGCTGAGCAATATTATTCGCTAGCTGCATATTTTGCTGCTGATGCATAGGGCTTCCCGCCATGCCTCCTGCGGCCGCTGCGTTCTCTGCCGCCCCAAGCTGCTCATCTAAAGAGAACTGATAGCCCTTGGACTGCGTATAGTTCTGATTTATGTCATTCTGGAACTGACCAGGATCTGAAATGCCCTGTCTAACAGACGGGTCCATCGCATCCATATAGGACTGCCCTCTATCGATATAAGGCTGGTTGAACTTCTGAGTCTCCCCAGGAACCTGATTGGTATATTGCGAAGCGGCTTTTCCCGGGTCTTGATACAGCCCGTAAAGTGTTGAAAATGGCATATCATCATCCTTGATTTATTAGTTGTTATACGTACTGCAGGGTTCTCCACCCTGCCGTAAGTATATTAAATGGAGCGGATACATCGTATGTAATAACGAATTGCTTTGAAACGCGATTTGTTAGGTCAAACACAAGCTGCCCGCTAATGTCCTCCACGCCTACAGGAATAGGAGATCCAATATATCCCGCATAAGACGCTTCAATCAGGTCTATATCGCTCTGCATTAGCCTGGGAACCATAATCCCTTCGGGCTTGAAATTCACCTGTAGCGCTTGAAAAAGATTAGAAAATCCCAGCAACCATATGTGGTTCATATTTCCATTAGCGTCTACAGCCGGAGAAGCCCTGGGCATATCGGGAAACAGCCCTCTGTATCTTTCGTAATCCATCGTTTACTCCTAGTTATCGCTTTCATTAATTATATGACTAAATCTCATGCTCACACCTACATTCGGCAATTGCATTCGCCATCTAGAACCACAATCCTGCCAAAGCTCCAGAATCTAAACTGCATCACCGCATCATTGGCAACTCCAAGACCCCAGTAAGCAAGCTTGTTTTTTCTCTTGCCGATAGATGGAAGTGTCTGGCCCCATGATTGCCCAAATGTAGCCCCTCCATCAATAGACAGGGACAAATCAACCCTTGGAACCGCCAACTCCAAATTACTTTCCTGCCCTTCCTGCTGATGGTACGGAGTCTCTCCTGACTCAATGGTAAATCCTATGTCATTGATAATGCTATACTCCTGGCTTATCTGCCTGATGTTTGAGCATATTCTGATTCGAGGTATTTGATTGATAGACACTGTGCCGTTATTAGATACGTCTTCATATGAGGTAATGGTTGTATCCAAGGCAAAGATATTTCCATTGTTTCTTGTTATGAAATAATACTGATTTCTGAAGAATGCGACCTGTCCCGCTATGAAGTAATTCATATTAACGTCGCAAGCGTTGTAAATCTTATCTGTATTGAAATCGTAGAATAGGGAGATATTATCGGAGTAGAAGTTAATGTGATAAAACAAATGACCATCTTGCCTGTAGAGAAAGCCCTGAGCATCTTGGGGGTTTTCCAGAGTGGAGAATAAATAGTCGATACCGTCATTCGTAATCTTTTTAGGGTCTCCTCCAGACGAGGCCATGATAACTGGGCCCGATGATTCGTTAATAGCCAGCCATACGACGAACTCATCCATGTAAGCCACCGTGGCGGGGTTAAGGCAGCCGTAATCGATATTCATTTGAGCGTTACGCTGGTAAGGAAATAACTGGCCGCCTACGTCAAACCAGGGCTCTGTGACGTTAGTTCCCATCACTAGAATCATGTTTCCTTTAGAAGGTAGTCTTACGACCGCCTGAACATTGTCAGCCTTTGTTTGCAATAGGCCAACGCGTCTCGCTGTGCTTGGCCACTCTGCTCCGTTATTAGCCCTGGAAAGCCTCCATGAATTCTGTACGACCGCCCCTCCAACAACGGCAGTATCATTACTGGCCGCCAATATAAATCTTGAGTTATGGAATGTGAGGTATCCAGCCCTAAAATCTAATGGAATGACCTTGAAAGAAGGCGTTAGGGTGGGGTCGTAAAGATAGAAGTTTGTTCCGTCTGATATCCCAATCTGAGGCTTGTTGTTCTCAGAGATATACACAACGCCTGTTTGAGACTGCAAGGAGCCAATCTTTATAACTTGTGATGAAACAACCTCATCTGTGCTTTGCGAGTAATCAATATTTACCAAAAATACGTCAGAGCCCTGGACAACAACGAGCCTTCCAAACTTCACGCTGGCAAATATACCGCGTCCTTCTGATGCATCCAGAAGCTTAGAAGAGCTAACCGCAATCTTATATCCCGAGTATGGGACAAGAGCGGTATCGGATTGGAACATGTTATAGGTTTTTTCTATGGATATCTTGGGGTATCTCCCAAAGGAGCTAGAGCCGACGATATTTAATAAATATTGCTGAAAGTTTGGGCCTCGAGTAATCATAAGAATCTTAGGTTCAATGCGAATGATTCTATTATAGCTGTAGCATGCATTGCGGGTACAATTAGCAGTCCACTGTCAGCCCCCAATGGGATTAAGTACTGATTATTTTATTGATATCATTGCAATATATCTGGATTAGGATTTACTGCGCCCTTATAAAGCCGATGAGTCCAAGAGCTTATCGCCAAACTCCTGGGATGCTTTCTCTCTTTTGCTGTATATTTCTTTAATAGCTTTCTCTATTAAATATCTATCAGCTCCAGAGTTGTAAGCCTGCACCATCATGTCTATCTCGCTAACAAACCAAAAAGCTTCTTTGGGGAATGGCTTAATAGGCTTTGGGAATGTCCCTTTCATCGTTCTAAGATACAGGCCAGCCCTGGATAGCCCTATTCTCTCCATGACATCTTTGATACTCATTTTTCTTTTAACCAAAATATTTTCTGGGTTCATATGATTTCTCCTTTTATCAATAAAGGCGCTAAACTTCCAATATAGCTATAAGATCGCATTCCTTAACAAGCAAATAATCCTTGAGCCCGCTTATGAATCTTAACCCGTGCTCTTTCCTGAAAGCCACAAAAGCATCCTTCTCAACTACAGAGCCGGAATCATCATGAGGCGAGCCAATCGAACCACCCCTAGCAACCCTTCCATATGCATAATCACCGCCATCCAATCCAAGGCTCCTGCGGTATTTATCGCAAATCCCTTGCACGGATACATATCCATTAATAGGAAGAATGTTTCGCGCGCATACAGCAGACGGGGAAGTAATCTTCCTTGCATCTTCTAGGCCCTGCTCTCTACATTCGTATATAATCTGAACAACTTTTCCTAGCTCGTCATCACTAGAGCCGGAGCGCATAGCTTTGACAATCGCCCTGACCTCATGAGAGAGCCAATAAACCCTTTTCAAATCACTCGGGATGGGCTTAGGGAAGACACCGCGCCTAATTCTTTCGTAAAGGGCGGTCCTCGATATCTCCATTGCCTGCGTAGCGCCGTTTATGCCCATTAATTCATCAATCATACACATCCATGTTTACACAATGCCTTAAAGTAAACACTATTCCACACGAGACAAGCACAATCAATAGACAAATATAACTAAGACTAGATAAGTATGAACACGGTAATTACCCGGGCGTATAACCCATGCCAATATTTATCTGGGCGTATGTCAAACCATTGGCCCTATTAGCGTTCAATATAGAGGCCTTCCTGTTGGATAAATCAGGGGGCGATACGTACATTAACTCCCTTTGCATAGCCTGAAATATCTGCTCAGATTGTGGATTAAATAATATCCCATACTCGGAGCACATGTATCTCGCCAAGGCATATCTCAAGTACTCTAGATAGCCCGTGTCGTAGCCTTGGTTTGCACTATTGATGAATGTATAAGGAACAGATTCACTCACGTTGGTCATGTCTGTAGTGAGCCCTACGTCCACTAAAAAGAGCTTCACCATCATCTTCAATGGATAGTCTTCCTGAGGCTTAAAGTACACAGCCAGATTTCCGCCCCCAAGAGAGCGATTGAAGTTCCAGTTGAATGGAAGAGACGTTACATTGTCCGCCCTTGCTGAGCCGTAATAGTTTCTTCGAGTCGTTGGCTGCATGGGGTAGCGAACAACATCAAGATTGAAAGTCGCCGACTCTACAGAAGCTACGTAAGGAAGAAAGTAGAACTCTTGCCCAGCAACAAGCGGCATCTCTATGTACGTGTAGTAAGGAATAAGATCTGTTTCAATCTGCTTAAAATTCAATAATGAGTTAAGCATCTCAAGACCATCTGATATCTGACTACCCGTAGGAGTCTGTAAGCTTCTAGATACAATGCCCGAGAGATACCAGGCCCGGCTAATGAGTTGCTGCGCTGTATAGGACATGATCTGATTCCTTCAAAAGACTATGTATTGAGTTTATCACAAAATATCAACGCTGCATGAGCATAGGTATTCTCAATAGAGTTTAAATAAATATCAACATTGTTGTTTACAACAAGTAATAGTACGTATACAATTATATTATCTTACAGCACCTAATTGTAAGGGTGTATAGCACCTAATTGTAAGGGTGTATAGCAACTAATGGAGTGAATATGATTAAAATAGATATCAGCAACACGAAAGACATATCAGGTGGCAATCCTGTTGTGCTTTTCCCTATTGTCGGATGCGCAGTAGTTACGGGCATGGACTACGCTGCTTCTGACGGAATGAGCTATGGAGAAATGGGTTGTAGCTGCGCAAAAGGTGCTATCCATGGCGCCAATCTAGGGATGGGAATTACAGCACCTATTGGCAATCAATATGTTCGTTATGGGGCCGGACTAGTCTATGCGCGTTACGCACCGGGAATGGTAGATAGCTTCGTTTCAAACAATAGGTCTGTTTTAAATGGCCGTAATTATGGCTCTACATTCTTAGGAGGCTCAGGTGATTAATTTTATCGTATCTCTTTTTATGGGATTTAAAGAAAAGTCTTTCCAGGAAGCAATTTTATATACATCCTCTATTTTATTTTATGTAATTATTTTTTGTCACTACATGGAATATAACTGGGTGCCATTTGCAACGGACTTTAGAATTATTGCCATTCTGTCTTATGTAAAAGGTGTAATGGATTATCGAGAGAGAGTTGCTAATACTTAGTACAAAAAGAAATGCCCCGTTAAGGGGCATATCTTTATCTTAAGTCATGAGTCATAAATACTACGCAGGGTATGCCTCTAGAGGAACACCTGTATAGCTAACTACAGAAAAGCTTAGGCTATCTGAAGCCGAGCTTACTAAGTAATCAATACCTGTCTTTGAAGTGTCAACACCGCAAATCACTTGAATGTACTGAGTCTGAGCAACACCAGCAGCAACTGCTGAGATAGTTACTAAACCAGTTGTCGCTGTGGAACCAGATGGTCTGAACTTAGCTAGAGAGCCAGCAGAAACAGGGATGAAAGTTACAGCTAAAGTAGCAATAACGTTCGGTAGTGTTGCTAATGGAATAGCAGAGTTCAAATCAACAGTTGCAAAAGTAGTAGAAGTACCGCCAGAAAGCCCGGAAACAGCTGGAGCTAACACATAGGACTTAGCGCTCTTCATCATTTGTGGCTTGTTTGTGGAAAACACAAAGTTTGTAGAAGCATTTGTAGAAACGAAGCCAAGAAGTCTTAGTGAGTCATAACCCAGCGGCAAAAGAGGATACGCATTGCTAGACAATGTCATAATGCCAGCCT
>Ga0222649_1000300_pt1 | contig 17709 bp, 34 predicted proteins | sample AntAcemetagen337_FD_179865 | JGI IMG/M metagenome (GOLD analysis project Ga0222649, IMG submission 179865) | Saline water microbial communities from Ace Lake, Antarctica - #337 | ecosystem: Environmental > Aquatic > Non-marine Saline and Alkaline > Saline | place: Antarctica: Ace Lake... | reverse complement strand
ACCAACCTTTTCAACCCGGAGAGTTCAGAGATGTTGATGCGCCAGGCGGAAATATTAAAGATCAGTTTCAAATTTTACCTTTTAAAGAGCCAAGTGCAACTTTATTTCAACTTTTAGGCTTTGTAGTACAAGCAGGACAAAGATTTGCATCGATTGCAGACATGCAAGTTGGTGATGGAAACCAACAAGCAGCTGTTGGGACTACAGTTGCTCTCTTGGAGCGTGGTTCTCGTGTCATGAGTGCTATTCACAAGCGTTGTTACTACGGAATGAGACAAGAATTTAGACTTTTAGCAAAAGTTTTTGCTGATTACTTACCTCCGGTGTATCCATACGCAGTTACAAACGCAGATAGGTTTGTAAAATTAAAAGATTTTGACGACAGGGTAGATGTAATACCTGTTGCAGACCCAAATATTTTTTCTATGACACAAAGAGTAACTTTAGCGAACGAGAATTTAAAAATTGCAGTATCAAATCCACAAATGCATAATTTAAGAGAGGCTTACAGAAGAGTTTACGAAGCTTTAGGTACAAAACACATTGATGCATTATTAAAACCAGAAGTTCAACCTAAACCTGAGGATCCGGCAACTGAAAATGCTAAAGCATTACAAACACAACTACTAAAAGCGTTTCCTCAACAAGATCATGAGTCGCATATGGCAGCCCATAGAGCGTTTATGGCTACGAGAATGGTTCAAATAAACCCAATGGTGTATGCATTACTTCAAGGACATATTTCAGACCATATTGCGTTACAAGCTCATGGAGAAGTAGGTAACTTAGTACAAGAATCCCCAGAGATGCAACAACAAGCACAAATGGATCCTGAAGGATTTAAAGTGCAGTTTGATTCTATGGTTGCAAAAAGAATTGCTGAGATAACTACAGCTTTAGCTCAAGAAGAAGCAGGTGGGCAAAAAGAAGATCCATTAGTTGCCTTGAAACAAAGAGAATTAGATTTAAGAGCTATGGACATGCAAAGAAAAGCACAAGAAAATGTAGAATCTGAAGAAAGAAAAGCTGGAGAGTTTGACGAAAGAATAGATCTTGATAAAATGAAGTTAGAATCTTCAGAAGATCAAGCAGAAGAAAGAATTAGAATTGCAGAAGAAAAAATTGACTTAAACAGAGAGAAACAGAATGAAAGTAAACAACAAAAGAGTTAGAAAATTTAGAGGTGGTGGTGCTGACATGGGTGACCCAGGAAGAGCTCAAGAAAGAGCTGATAGGGGTTATGGATCTACTGCTGGAGTAGACAGAAGTGCGGTAGGACCTGGTTCAAATTACGCAAATAACGTAGCGGCTCAAACATCTAAAACAACTAAGACAGGAAATGCAACAGCTAAAACATTTAACCCGGTTACAACAGGATTAAATTTAGCAGGTTCATTAATAGGTAAAGTTCCTGGTGTAGGTTATGCGGTTCAAGGAATTACAGCATTAGGTAAAGGTTTACAAAAATCAACAAGAACTAAAACTGCAAGAGGTGAAACTATTTTTGGTAATGTTAAAACAGGGAATGCAGGAATGCCTATTACAAGAGATTATTATAGAACAGAAGGTACACCTTTAGATGTAACGAGTCCAAAAGGAACTCAATATATGAAAGACGCTGGATTTTTAAAAGGACCAAAACCTACAACTGATGGCGGCGGTGGAGAGGACAATAGAAAAAGTTTATGTCCAGATGGAACTAATCCTCCATGTAAATTACCAGCAACTCAAATTAAAAATCCTGTTTCAACACCTAATACTTTTTTAAGTGGTTTTAAAGCATACGATGATGGTGGTGAAGTTATAATATCCTCTAACGTAGATAAAAGTTTACTATGATAAAAAATAAAAGACTTACAACAACTGTAGCTCCTAAAAAAGGACCTAACTCACAAGTACCACCTATTAAATTAAATGATGGTGGAATGGGTTGTGGTTGTGATGTATGCATGCAAGAAAATTCAAGAGGCGTTAAAGGAATTCAAGTAAAAGGTTTTAATTTTCAAGGAGTAAGATAATGTTAAAAAAAATATGGAAGTTTATAGTTGATTCAGTAACCCCTAGCAGACAAGAACAGGTTGCTGTTAAATCACATTGTAATAAACATGATAAATATAAAAAAGGTTGTCCAACTTGTAGGTTATTAAATGCCAAGTAGTACAGCAAAAAAAGTTTTAGCAAATAATCCAGAGAAGCAAATACTTTTTGATAATTTAATGAAAACAGAATATGATCCTAGTATGTCACATGAAGCAAATACTAGTAATGTTCTTGGTTTAATTAGATTAAAAGATATGGGGCCTAAATCTATACCTGGTAAATCCTCAGGTGGAGAAATAGAGTTAAAAAAAGGTAGCGAATACATAAAAGATCTGTTATAAGATCGAGTGTTTGACGAACTCACAAAAAAAGAACAATTAATATTCTTAGCAGGGCTATTCGAAGGTGAAGGCTGGTTCGGAATTCAAAAAAAGAAAGAAGGACACACTCCTGCAGCAGTTTTGGAAGTGCAGATGTCCGATGAAGAAGTTGTTATACTATTTCAACGATATTTAAAAACAAATAGAAACATTCGTAAGAAAAGCAAAAAAGAAAAAGCACACTACAAAGATATTTACAGGTTTTCTATAAAAGGTTACCGTGCTTTACACCTTATGGAGGAGATGCTACCATATTTATGCAAAAGGAGAAAAGAACAATATTATGATGTGGTTAAATCTATTGGGAATGGGCCTAAAAACTGGAGCTCACCTATATTCAAACCGTCAGAAGACTAAACAAGCAATGTCTGATGCACAGTTAATGCATGCACAAAAAATGAGTAGTGGGCAATTAGAGTATTCTGGAAAATTACTAGAAGCTAGACAATCTGATTGGAAGGACGAATTTATTTTGCTTTTGCTGTCAATTCCAATCGTAATGCTGGGATGGTCAGTCTGGTCAGATAATCCCGAACATATGGAAAAAATGGAATTATTCTTTTTGCATTTTGGAAATCTACCTTTTTGGTATCAAACAATTTTCGTAGGAGTCATTGCGAGTGTCTATGGACTTAAAGCAACAGATCTAATTAAGCGAAAATAGTTCAGATCTTTACAAAACGTAAATAGTTGCTATAACTACTATATGATTAGAGGTGATAGCACAGATTATGAATTACTTATTAAATGGAGTAAGGGATTCGATTGCCAAGGTTTTAAATCATGTGAAATCGGAGTTCGTGAAGGACTTGGTTCTAAAATTATTATGGATAATATCATTAATAATTATATTCATGTTGGTGTGGATCCTTACGGTAATTTAAATTATCAACATTACGATAGCACAGGTTCTTACACTTGTGATTACACGGATCAGATGAGAGATACAATGCTAAATGATTTTTATTCTTACAGGAATGAAGGTAAGTTTACTTTATGTAACATGACCGATACAAAATTTATGAACCATACAGAACATAAGGATTCTAAGTTTGCATTTGTGCATTTTGATGGTCCCCACATGACTAAAGATGTTATCACTGAAGCTGTTTGGTTTGCGAACAGAGCAGCCCCAAAAACTAGATTTATTTTTGATGATTTTACTAAGTATAACCAAAGTTTAATAAACGAAACTCTTACACATTTTGGTTTCTTAGTTATAGAAGAGGGTGAAAACAAAATCTGTTTAGAAAAAAATGAATCTTGATCTAAATACACTAGACGCTATAAAGCACTATATTAATAAACAAATTAAACAAGTTAAAGAAGATATAGTGTACGGTATAGACACAATCGACAACCTCAAGTATGCTAAAGGGAAACTCAGCGGATTAGAAACGCTGCTTCAGGATCTTAAAGACCTGCAGAGAAATGAGGAGAATGTCGATGACGATAATACAAACGGATCCTTTAATAGGGATTAAAAAAAAGGGTGAGGCTGCACCTGATTCAAATGAAACAGCTATACCTACTGATAAAGCAGGTATTGATAAATACCTTGAACTAATACCGAAACCAGTTGGTTACAGACTTTTAGTTAGACCTTATTCAGGTCCTAAAAAAACTAAAGGTGGAATTATCTTTACTGACACAGCAAGCGAAACAATTCAAATGACAACCGTTGTTGGTTTAGTCGTTGCGATGGGGGATCTTTGTTATCAAGACAATGATAAATTTCCTAAAGGACCTTGGTGTGAAACAGGACAATTTGTAATCTACGGTAGATATGCCGGTTCAAGATTTAAAACAAAATATGGTGAGCACCGTATTTTAAACGATGATGAAATCATCGCAACCATAAGTAAACCAGAAGATATTCTGCACTTATATTAAACGTTAAGGAGAAAACATCATGGCTGATGCACAGGAGCGAGCTAACATACAACCTGAGGTTGAAATTGATCTTGATGACGTAAAGGAAACAAACGTCCAGGTTGAAGAAACTATACAGGAAGAATCAAAAGAACCAAATTTAAATTCTGGTGAAGTTGATTTAGGTTATACTGATCACGATAAAGAGCAACCAAAAGAAAAAGTTGCATATGAAGAAGTTCAGGAAGAACCACAAGAAGAAACAAAAAGCGAGGTAGAAGACCTTACTCAAGTTTCAGATCAAGTCAAAAAGAGAATTGATAAACTTACAAGAAAATTTAGAGAGTCTGAAAGAAGAGAACAGGCAGCTTTAGATTTTGCTAAAGGTTTACAAAAAAAGTATGAGGATTCTGAATCTAAATATGATTCTGCAGATGAGAAATACTTAACTGAATTTGATGCTAGAGTTGATTCTCAAAGAGAAGAAGTCAAAAGAAAACTGAAAGAAGCGATTGAAAGTAATGATTCAGATAAAATCATGGAATCAAACGACGAACTTGTTCGGCTATCTATTGAAAAAGAAAAAGCTAGGATTAAACTTGCAGATAGAGAGTCAAGATTAAAACAGCTTGAGGAACAAAAGAATAGCGTTAAAGAAGAGCCAAAATACTCAGAACAAGACGTAGTACCCGCACAACCTAGTACACGAGCTAGGGATTGGGCAGGTGATAATACGTGGTTTGGTAATGATAAAATCATGACCAATGCAGCAATGACGGTGCACGAAGATCTAGTGGGCATAGGTGTTGATGTAGAGAGCGATGAGTATTATAATGAGATAAACAAACGAATGAAGGAAAATTTCCCTCACCGTTTCGTTACTCAAGAGCAACGAAGACCCGTCCAAAAGGTTGCTTCTGCCGGTAGAACCCAGCAGGGACGTAGATCTGTGAGACTCACCAAGTCACAGGTGGCTATTGCCAAAAAATTAGGGGTGCCACTAGAAGAATACGCTAAATTCGTGAAGGAGGAATAGCAAATGAGTGATAAAATAAATAGAACTTCGCGCGCGTCTGTTGAAGTCGAAAAAAAGAGACTACAACCATGGACGCCACCATCATCTCTGGATGCACCACCTGCGCCAGACGGTTATTGTCATAGATGGATAAGAACCGAGAGTATGGGTTTTCAAGATACGGCTAACGTATCTAAAAAAATGAGGGAAGGTTGGGAATTTGTGAGAGCAGAAGAATTGAAAAATTCTACAGGTGATCATAATTATCCAGTCATAGCTCAGGGAACTTACGCAGGTTTGATCGGGGTTGCTGGCCTTGTGTTGGGAAGGATACCGGAAGAAATTGTTAAAAGCCGTGCTGAGTATTTCAAAAGAATTACTCAAGAAAGAATCGACGCGGTGGACAACGATGTCATGAAGGAACAACGACCTGAGATGCCTATCAATATTGATAGACAATCTCGCGTAACTTTTGGTGGTGGAAACAAATCCTAATGATTTGGTAATGTTCACTCCAAAAAAAAGTAAACAACTAAACGGAGAAAATAACTATGGCTAACACAGCTGAAAAATATGGTCTAAGACCTGTAAGAAAGTTAGATGGCTCTCCTTTTATTAATGCGCAAAACAGATATAGAATAGCAGCGAACTACGGTACGCCAATTTATCAAGGTGACTTGGTAAAACCTGTTACAGGTGGTGGAATCGAAAGAGCGGTTGCTAATACTTCTGATCTTGTTGTGGGCGTTTTTAACGGAGTGTTTTACACTGACCCTACTACTCAGAAACCAACTTGGAAAAACTATTATCCAGGAACAGTTAACGCTAGTGACATTGTCGCTACTGTCGTTGATGATCCAGATGTAGTCTACTCAGTTGACTCTGATGGAGCGTTCGCAGTTGCGGACATCTTCAAAAACTTTGCAATAACAACAGCAACAGGTAACACTTTATCTGGAATATCTGAAGTTCAAATGGACTACAGTGTTTCTGGCTTAACTGTAAGTGGAACTGTTCTTCAAGCAATTGACATATCGCAAGATACTAATAGTTCAACTGCTGGAAGCGTGAACGTAGATGTATTGGTTAGAATTAATAACCATTTCTATGCTCAAGGCACAGGCATATAATAGGAGAATATAAATTATGGCTATATCAAGATCACAACTAGTTAAGGAACTAGAGCCAGGATTGAATGCACTATTCGGCCTGGAATACAATAGATACGACAATGAGCATGCAGAGATCTTCATGACTGAATCTTCGGACAGAGCGTTTGAAGAAGAAGTTATGTTATCTGGGTTTGGCACAGCAGCTACTAAAGCTGAGGGTGCTATGGTCACGTTTGACCAAGCTTCTGAAGTATATACTTCAAGATACACGCACAATACTACTGCGTTAGCATTTGCTATCACAGAAGAGGCGATTGAAGATAACTTATACGACAGATTAGCGGGCAGATATACAAGAGCTCTTGCTAGATCAATGGCGCAATCAAAACAAATCACAGCAGCTAACATTTTGAACAACAGTTTCAACACTGGTGGTTCATACAATGGTGGTGACGGTAAAGCACTTATTACTACTGATCACCCGTTAGCTACAGGTGGAACGTTCAGAAATGAACTTTCTACTGCTTCTGACTTGTCTGAAACATCGTTAGAACAATCGTTGATTGACATCGCGGCGTTCGTAGACGAAAGAGGGTTAAAAATAGCTCTTCAAGGTAGAAAAATGATAATTCCAAAAGAATTACAATTTACTGCTGAGAGAATTATGAACTCACCTTTATCTACAACTCCAGGTGGATCAGCTGCGTTTGCGAAAAACGACATCAACGCAATGATGAACATGGGTATGATTCCAGAAGGTTACAGAGTTAACCACTTCTTGACTGATACTGATGCATTCTTCATTATGACTGATGCACCAAATGGCTTGAAGAACTTCATTAGAAGTCCTATCAAAACAGCTATTGAAGGTGATTTCGACACGGGTAACGTTAGATTCAAAGCTAGAGAAAGATACAGCTTCGGTTGGTCTGATCCTAGAGGAATCTTCGGTTCTCCGGGAGCGTAATAAGATACTTTATAGGGGCGTACTTTACGCCCCTATATTTAAAGTTTATAATAGGATTTATTATGGGATATAAAAGCGACGTACAAGCAACAAGATCAACTGCAGGTAATACAGGAACAGCTGTAATTGCAGGACCAATTAGATTAAGAGGAATTATCGTTGCTAACGATGGTGTTGGAGCTGGTCTTTTAGAATTAACAACTACTTCAAATACAGGTGTAACTTTATTTATTGCAGACTGTCCAACTGGCGATGTAATTAACTTTTCTTTTCCAGAAGATGGTATACCTTTTCCAAAAGGTATCTTTGTAAAAACAAAAACAAATATTGAAGCTTTCACATTATTAACTGATAAATATTCAGCGCCAGGATTAACATATTAGGTAGAACATGGATTACTATGCTGACTTAGGTATAGAGATCGACGGTTTCGCTAAAGGTGGTATGCCTGCGCGTAATAAAAAGAACTACCGAGCTACTAAATCAGGTGCGGGGATGACTACTGCAGGTGTTAAAGCTTATAGAAGATTAAATCCAGGATCAAAATTAAAAACAGCTGTTACAGGCAAGGTTAAAAAAGGAAGTAAAGCTTCAAAAAGACGAAAGTCCTATTGTGCAAGATCTCTTGGTCAACTAAAAAATGCATCAGCTAAAACAAGAAATGATCCTAATTCTAGAATAAGACAGGCTAGAAGAAGATGGAAGTGCTAATGATTAAGAATTTTAAAGACATAGTAATACTATTAATTACAAGTGGTGTTCTAATTTTATTAGGTACTATTATTGTTGGAGATTATATTGTAGCATTAGAAGAAAATAGACCAGTAGATGATAGTGTAATAACCTTAATGAAGATGTCGGTTACAGGATTAATTGGAGTTATTGGTGGTTACATTGGTGGTAGTAAATGAGAGATTCAAAATTAATAGAACAGTTCCTAAAAACAAAATATAAAAAAGTAAAAGAAATGATTTTATTTAGAAGCCTTAAAAAAGAAGTAGAAATAGGGGCTAACGGAACTCAAGACTATATTATTAAAAAGGGCGTAAATAAAGACACAATAGCTAAAAAGTAATGTCTAAAATATATTGGTGTGTTGTAGATATATTTATTTATCTTATGCTATCATTAGTTTTTTTAATAACTTTATTAGGAATATTTTTTAGAACCATGATAGATAAATTTTGTTATAAATTCTTTGGAGCATTAGATTCTATCTGTGAATGGATAGCTGAAAAGTTAGCTGGTAAAAGATGTAAGTGTAAAAAAGGAGTAAAGAATGATTGATCAAATTAAAGAACAAATTAAAGATGCAGCGATGCATTATTGGACAGACCACAAAGCAGCAGTAATTATTGTTTCGATTGTATTAATTATTGCAATTATAAAGTAGATTCTAATTAATATGGAGTGTGCTAGTGTGAACTATTATTTTACAGGAGCTTTAATTATTGGATTTATTATACTAACAATATTAGTGGCACCCTTATGAGTAGAAAAACTAATACTATGTTAATTGGATTGTTAGGTACGATCCTACTGGGACTTGCTACATGGACATTAGTCACACTTATAGAACTTCAGTTAATGGTAACTATGATTCAGTCGGACTTAATGTCTATTGATAAACAATTTGGAAGGGTTTATAATTTCATCGATTCAGTTAGACAAAAATAATGACAAATTGTAAAAAATGTAAAAAGGAATTCGAAGCTAAAGAAGAACTAGATATGTTCTGTAGTGACGAATGTAAACAGGAAGCACTAGCTGATCTTGACAGTGACAGCGATGAGTGTTTATCTTGTCAATAAATGAATCTTTCCCGAAATTTCACTCTTCAAGAATTAATTAAATCCGACACTGCTGTCCGTAAGGGCATAGATAACAACCCCAACTCAGATCAGATAGCAAAACTAAAATTACTGTGTGATAATATTTTACAACCCGTCAGAGATCATTTTGGTCCTGTAGTTGTGACATCATGTTATAGATCTCCAGAGTTATCAGTTGCAATCGGTAGTTCAGTTAATAGTCAGCACTGTGATGCGGAAGCCGTTGATTTCGAATGTCCAGGAGTTGATAATGCAGAGCTCTGCGATTGGATATATAGTAATCTTGATTTTGATCAAATGATTCTCGAGTTCTACAAAAAAGGAGAACCTAACAGCGGGTGGTGTCATTGTAGTTATGTTGAAGATAAACCTAGGAAGCAGTTCTTGCATGCATTTAGAGAAGAGGGTAAAACTAAATATAAACCAATAATAGGAAAGGCAGTAGATTTATAATGGCAATAACAAGAGCACAGATGGCTAGACAATTAGAAACTGGTCTAGGGTCATCAGATAAAAGAAAATTTGATAAAGTAATCGCAAAAACACATGGAAAAGTCTATAAAGAAAAGAAACCCGGTCGCAAGAACCCTCTTACAAAGACGTTTACTGTTTAGCCCTAAGGTGGTACAATCAAAGAAGTTATATAACCGCAAACAGCAGAAGTTATACACTCTGAATGCCGCGGCACAAAAGGAGATTTAAATGGCTAAAAAAGGACCTTGTTGGGAAGGGTATGAAATGATTGGAATGAAATCCAAAGGTGGAAGAAAAGTTCCTAACTGTGTTAAGAAAGCTAGTGAAGGCTCGCTTGCGGAATATCAAGGTAAATTTATTAAACATGATTCAGGTGGAATAGATTTATCAAATAAAAATTTATCAGAATATTACGGAGATTTATTAAAATAATGGATGAAGCAACTGAATATAAAGCTTACTTAAAAGCATTAAAAGAAGCAACGGATTCTGTCAAAGGTGACAAACAGGATAAAGCTGCAAAAGCTGCAGCTAAAAATAAAATAATCAATCTATCTTGCGGCGGTATGGGTATCGCTGTTAAGGGTGGAAAATTCGAAGGAGTAAAATAATTATGAAGATGCAAAAGAAAATGTCAGGCGGTATGTCTGCTGGTGGTGGACACAAAAACTATAAAATGACCGGACAAATTAGTCAAGCTAAGGATGGTAAAATGATTAAAGCTAAAACAGGTAAACTTGTTGGATCTCAAAAAAAATTACCAGACGGTTTAAAAAAAGCAATTTTAGCATAAGGATGCAATGGCTACATCAGGAACTACAAGTTTTAATATCACAATCGATGAGGTTATAGAAGAAGCTTACGAAAGATGTGGCTTACGAACTAACTCAGGGCATGATATCAAATCTGCTAGAAGAAGTTTAAATCTTTTATTTTCTGAATGGGGAAACAGAGGTATCAACCTTTGGAAAGTTAAATCAGAAACTACAACACTTATTAATGGACAAGTAACTTACGACACACCTACTGATTGTAATGATGTGCTTGAAGCTGTTGTTACTACTACAGGTGGTAATCAACAAACATTAACAAAAGTATCTAGATCGGAATACATTGCGATACCTGATAAGACTATAACAGGAACACCTTCGCAGTATTATGTTAATAGACAAATCAACCCAAATATAAGTTTATATCTGGCGCCTGATACGAGTGCCGTGAGTAATATATTCTATTACTATCTTGCAAGAATCGAAGACGCAGGGGCATACACTAACACATCAGATATGCCATTTAGATTCTTTCCTTGTATGGTATCTGGATTAGCATTTTACTTATCACAAAAAGTTGCACCTGATAGATTACAAGCATTAAAATTATTATATGAAGATGAATTAAAAAGAGCATTAGAAGAAGATGGACAGAGAACTTCTGTTTATATCACTCCTAATGTTTATTACCCACAAGGATCATAATGGCTTACGCAAAAGGTAAACGTTCTCAGTCGATATCAGATAGATCAGGACAAGCTTTTCCATATTTAGAAATGGTAAAAGAATGGAATGGTTCATGGGTACATACATCTGAATTTGAAGCTAAACAACCACAACTAGATCCAAAACCACATATGGCAGATCCTCAAGCGTTATGGAATGCTAGACCACAAAGAGCTGCACCTGTAACTGTTAATTTAGATCCGCAATATTGGCCTGGACAATTTTTATCTAATGGTATGCAACCAGGAGAATCTTCTTTAGCAGAAAATAACAAGAGACAGTTGGGTGCTGCAGTAGGGAGTGTTACAATAACTACATAATGACATACGCAGAATTATTACAAAAGGTTAGAGATTATACAGAAGTTGATTCAGCTGTTTTAACAGATACTATTGTTCAAGGAATGATAAGAGATGCTGAGCTTCGTATATTTAGAGAAGTGGACGCTGATTACACAAGAGAATATGCAACAGCTAATTTAAATATTAATTCACCTTATTTAGATTTACCAAGTGCTGCTACAACAACATCTACAAGAACATCTATTATTGTTAGATCTATGCTTGTTTTTGATTCAACACAAACACCTACTACTAAAGAATATTTAGATAAAAGAGATACAAGTTTTATTTTTGAATACAATAGTACGGGAGCAACAGGGGTTCCTAAATTTTATGCAAATTGGAAAGAAACTACTATTATTATGGCTCCGGCACCAGATGCTCAATATCAGGTTCAACTAAGCTATATATACTCTCCAGAGGCTTTATCGGCTACAAATACGACAACTTACTTATCGGATAATGTTTCAGATCTATTATTCTACGCAACAATGGTTCAAGCATATGAATTCTTAAAAGGACCTATGGATATGTACAAAATCTATTCAGACAAGTATAATGGAGCTATACAAAGTTTTGCGTTAGAGCAAATGGGCAGAAGACGTAGAGACGAGTATATGGATGGAGTGCCAAGGATAAAAGTTCCTTCACCTTCACCTAATAATTAAAAATTTTAATAAGGAGAAAATAACATGGCAATATCACAAGCAGTAGCTAACTCATTTAAATCTGAAATCCTTCAAGGAATTCATGATCTAGAAAGTGGCGGAGACGCATTTAAATTAGCACTATACACATCTGCAGCAACTCTAAGTTCTGCAACAACTTCATACACAACATCAAGTGAAGTAGCAGCATCTGGAGAATACGTAGCAGGTGGTGGAGTACTACAATCACAACAAGTTTCATTAGCAACAGGCGGAGTCGCAATTGTTGATTTTGCAGACCTATCTTTCACAGGAGTAACACTTACTGCGAGAGGCGCTTTAATTTATAACGATACTGAAGCAGATAAATCAGTTTGTGTTTTAGATTTTGGTGCAGATAAAACTGCAACTTCAGGAACTTTTACAATTCAATTTCCACAATTTACTAGTTCGTCAGCTATTTTAAGAATCGCATAATTTAACAGGGAGGCCTGATGGCAGATATTACAGTACAGGTATCGTCAGCAGGTCTTACTGCATTTGGAGCTTCATCATGGTCGTCAGAATCTTATGGTGGAGACAATTCTACTAGTACAACTATTGGATCTATAGACGCCTTTAACAACGAAGGTTGGGGAAGATTAAGTTGGAATTCATTAGTTTGGGGACAAGATTTTCAAAATATAACAGTACAAGTAAATACACCAGGTAACCCTACTTTATGGGGTGGGGATGTTTGGGGTGATGCTTCCTGGGGTCAAATCACTGGAATGGATACTGACCTAGGTGCTTCTGAACTAACTGTAAGTATTGATCAACAAGTTACTGGTGAAGAATTAAACTCAACAACGGATAGTGTATTAGCTGGAACAAGTGCTGTAGCAACACCTAGCTCACCTTCCCCTATTGCAAACACTTCTGTTAATGATGTTTTTGGTGGAGAAACTAATGTAGTTCAAGTAACTTCTCCTTCTAATGATGAATGGGGAACTGAACCTTATGGACAAGGTTTTTGGGGTGTTGGAGATGGTATTACAATTTTTGTTGGCACTGAAACAGAACATATTGCAGACGGAAATGTAGAAGTTACAGGAAATCAAATCGACTTTGAAGCAGTAGGAACAGTAGAAATACCTGTGGTAGTTGAGGGTATACAAATAGCTTCTTCTGTTAATGATGTTTTTGGTGGGGAAGTTGTTGAAGTACAAGTCACTACAGCTTCGGCTACGAATTGGGGTGATGCTCCGTTTGGGGCAGGGCAGTTTGGTCAAGGTCCTGGAACAGATATCTCACAAGGTGGTGAAGAAATTGGATTACCTTCTCAAGAGGTGCCTGTTACAAATACTAATTTAACACTAAATTCATTTGCTAATAATCAACCTACAATTACAGCAGATGCTAACGTACCAATCACAGGTCAAGAAATAACAACTGTTTTAGGTAATGAAGACGCTATTCCAAATACTATAGCTAGTCCAACAGGTATTGAGCTTACAACAAGCATTAATAATGTTTTAGCAGGTATCAGTGATATTGCTTTACCTAGCGGAGTGACAATGACATCTAGTAGTGGTACAATAGGTTTAAATGCGTGGGAATTAGTTGACCCGGGAACAGCTCCGACTTGGACCGTAGTTGACAAGGCAGCGTAATAGAAATAAAATTAAAGAATTAATAAAGGATAAAAATTATGGCATCAGCATACTCAACAGATCTAAAATTAGAGCTAATGGTAACAGGGGAAAACTCTGGTACATGGGGCGATAAAACAAATACAAATTTAAACTTAGTACAACAAGCAATTGCAGGTTATGAAGCAATAAATGTTGCATCAGCAGATGTAACCTTAGTAATGACAAACGCAACTTTGTCAAACGCTAGAAATATGGTTCTTAATTTAACAGGAACTTTAGCTGCAAATAGAAGTTTAAATGTTCCGGACGGAATTGAAAAAACTTATATTGTTGCAGACAGTACTACAAGAGCGGGTTATACATTAACTATTAAAACTGTATCAGGTACAGGTGTAGCAATTCCAGCAGGTAAAACAGTTTTAGTTTATTCTGATGGTACAAATGTTGTTGACGTGTTCTTTATGAAAGATTTAGTAGAAGACACTACTCCTCAATTAGGCGGTAACTTAGATGCTAACGGAAATAATATTTTAATTGATAGTGGTAATTTCATCGGTGATGAAAATGGTTTAGAGCAAGTTAAATTTGCAACTACTGCATCAGCAGTAAATGAATTGACAGTTACAAACGCAGCAACAGGTAATGCACCTGAAGTATCTGCTACAGGTGGTGACACTAATATTGATTTTAATATTACACCAAAAGGAATTGGTAGAACAACTTTTAATGGTCAAGGTAAAATTCAAAGTGTTGCAGAAAAAGTTACAACTGAAGCAACGGCTGCTACAGGAACTGTTAACTATGATGTTTTAACACAAGCAGTATGGAATTTTACAACAGATGCATCAGGTAACTGGACTTTAAATGTTAGAGGTGATGGATCAAATTCATTGGACTCAATCATGGACACAGGTGAGTCAATTACTATTGCGCACATTGTTTCTCAAGGTGCTACAGCTTATTACAATTCAGCATTTCAAATTGATGGATCGAGTGTTACTCCAGAATGGCAAGGCGGAGCAGCCCCCACTGAAGGTAATGCAAGTTCATTAGATAGTTATACATATACAATTATTAAAACTGCAAGCGCAACGTTTACAGTTCTTGCATCGCAAACACAGTTTGCGTAATAAAAGGAGAATAAAAATATGCCTTTAAAATCAACATTTGGAGCAGGATCAATAAACGGATTTGGTGCTGGAGGAGAAGTATTACCTGTTGACGTAGATTATTTAGTAGTAGCAGGTGGTGGTGGAGCTGGTTGTAATAGAGCTGGTGGAGGTGGAGCTGGAGGTTATAGAGCTTCAGGATATGGACCAGCCCCTCTTCAAGGAGCAGCTTTAGGTTTAACACCAGGTTCTTTTGCAGTGGTAGTTGGTGGAGGCGGTGTAGGACACACAAGTTATGGTACACCGGCACCCGGTTCAACTGGAAGTGTCTCAAGTTTTAATGCGCCAGGAACAGATTTAACAGACGCAATAACATCAAGTGGTGGGGGAGCTGGTGGACAGGGTTTACCAGGTGGGTCTGGTGGTGGAGGACTTTGGTCTCCATCTGGTGCTAATACAGGTAATGCAGGTGGATTTACAATTCCAGAAGGAAATAATGGAGGTGCTGCCTCGGGTTCTGCTCCATCTTATGGTGGTGGTGGAGGTGGTGGAGCAACCGCTGTTGGTGCTGGAGGTAGTTCAAGTTCTGGTGGAGCTGGAGGTGCAGGTGCACCAAATACAATTTTAGGACCGGCTACAACATACGCTGGTGGTGGAGGTGGTGGTGGATCTTCTAATACACCTGGAGGTGCAGGTGGAGCTGGAGGTGGTGGTGCAGGTGGAACAAGTGCAGCTGCAGGAAGTACTAACACTGGTGGCGGAGGTGGTGGTAGATCTGCTCCAGGAACTGAAGGTTCAGGAAGTGCTGGCGGAGCTGGTGGGTCAGGAGTTGTGGTTGTCAGAGGTCCAAGTGCAGTTACATTTAGTGTAGCTCCAGGAACTAATGCAACAGCAACAACTCCAGGAGGTTGTAAAACTGCAACATTTACAGTTTCAGGAACTTTAACAATAGGATAATTTATAAAAATATGGCACATTTCGCAGAACTAAAAGTAAAAACAGATCCAACAGGATTCACATCAGACTCTCATCAGATTGTTGAAAGAGTAGTAGTTGTAGGTAACGATGTTACGACAGCAGCTGGACCATTAGGAGATAATGATATGCATGTTGATGGAGAAACATGGTGTATTAATTTTTTCAAAGGTGGAATCTGGAAACAGACTTCTTACAATAATAATTTCAGAAAATTATATTGTGGAACAGGTCATGTATATGATTCTGTAAAAGATAAATTTTTAAGTCCACAACCTTTTGCTTCATGGACACTAGATGCTAGTGACGATTGGCAAGCGCCAGTAACTTATCCAACGATTACAACTTATGACACAGATAAAGTTTATTCAATAAGTTGGAACGAAGCAGGATTAAAATGGACTGCAACAGATCACGAAGACCCACAAAATAATTTCAATTGGGATGCATCAGCACTAGCTTGGGTATCCGCATAATTATACTTGTAAATTGATCTAGATCAATTCTTTTAATTATACTTTACAAATATTTTTAAATCATTTATAACATTTTCATAAAGACATATTATGAATTTAACAAATTACTATTGGTATTTTAAATCAGCAATTCCAGAACATATCTGCGATGACATTTCTAAATACGGAAAACAGTTACAAGAACAAATGGCATTCACGGGTGGTTATGGTGATAAAAAATTAAATAAAAAACAACTTATAGATTTAAAAAAGAAAAGAGATTCAGATATTGTTTGGATGAATGATAGATGGGTTTATAAAGAAATTCAACCTTATATACATCAAGCAAACGCAAGTGCTGGTTGGAATTTTAATTGGGATTATTCTGAGTCTTGTCAATTTACAAAATATAAAAAAGGCCAGTATTATGATTGGCATTGTGATAGCTGGGATCAACCTTATATAAGACAACAAGGTGATCCAACACATGGAAAAATTAGAAAATTATCTGTAACGGTTACTCTATCAGACCCAAAAGATTATAAGGGTGGAGAATTAGAATTTGATTTTAGAAATTTAGATCCAGATAAAAAAAGAAACGTTAAAAAATGTACAGAGATACTCCCTAAAGGATCATTGGTTGTATTTCCTTCTTTTGTATGGCATAGAGTATGTCCAGTTAAAAGTGGTGAACGAAACAGTTTGGTTATCTGGAATTTAGGATACCCATTTCAATAAAGTAGAAATATGAAAAAGAAGAAAAAAAAAATAAAGAAACCAACTAAAGTTACTTACCCTATTCAATTAAATAGAGAAGATTATTTTAAATGTCCAATCTGGTTTGCAGATGCACCAGAGTTTGAAAAAAAATTAAACGATGCATCCGATAAATATATTGAAGCATCTAAAAAAATTTTAAAGCCAGCAATAGATAAACGTAATAAAAAGTTTGGTGATAAAGGAGACATGGGTCATGTATTCCATTCTACATCTTTAATTGGTGATCCTGACTTTTTAGAATTACAAAATTATATTGGTGCAACATCCCATAATCTATTAATTGAAATGGGTTTTGATATGTCAGGTCATCAATTGTTTACTACAGAAATGTGGGTACAAGAGTTTGCTAAAAAAGGTGGCGGACACCATACTTTACATACGCATTGGAATAGTCATATCTCAGGTTTTTATTTTTTAAAAGCTAGTGAGAAAACATCACTACCTTTATTTGAAGATCCAAGAGCAGGGAATGTAATGAATTTGTTACCAGAGTTAGATAAATCAAAAGTAACTTATGCTAGTTCAGCAATAAATTATCAAGTTAAACCAGGTCGAATGATATTCTTTCCATCATATATGC
>Ga0222649_1000299_pt1 | contig 17734 bp, 19 predicted proteins | sample AntAcemetagen337_FD_179865 | JGI IMG/M metagenome (GOLD analysis project Ga0222649, IMG submission 179865) | Saline water microbial communities from Ace Lake, Antarctica - #337 | ecosystem: Environmental > Aquatic > Non-marine Saline and Alkaline > Saline | place: Antarctica: Ace Lake... | reverse complement strand
AACATTAGAGGACTAAAATTAAATGGCTGAGTACAAAGGCATTCATGGCACGAAGGTGCAAGACTATACTACGGATCCTGATAATCCTATAACGGGACAGGTGTGGTATAATGAAACTGCAAATACTTTAAAAGTTGAATCTGTAAGTACAGCAGGTGCATGGGCAACGGGTGGTAGTTTGAATACTGCTAGACAATATTTAACAAATGCAGGAACTCAAACAGCAGCTTTAGGTTTTGGAGGTGAAAGTATACCTTCCCCTAATGTAGCATTAACAGAATCTTATAATGGCTCAACTTGGACAGAAGTAAACGATTTAAATACTTCAAGAGAAAAATTAGCAGGTGCAGGAACAAGCACAGCAGCTTTAGGTTTTGGTGGTTATTTGAATACAGCAGTTACAGAGTCTTGGAACGGCACATCTTGGACGGAAGTAAACGATTTAAATACTGCAAGAGGAGTATTTGCAGGAAATGGTACTCAAACATCTGCATTAGCTTATGGTGGTTATCCTACATTTGCATTAACAGAAAGTTGGAACGGAACTTCTTGGACAGAAGTTGCTGACTTAAATACAGTTAGATATAATTTGGGTGGTATAGGAGCAGATAACACTTCTGCATTAGCTTTTGGAGGTGGAGATCCTATTAAAGCAAATACTGAAACTTGGAACGGATCAAGTTGGACAGAAGTTAATGACTTAAATACTGGTAGAAAAGAACTTTCAGGAGCAGGAGTTCAAACATCTGGATTAGCTTTTGGTGGTTCTTCAGGTGCTCCAGTAGCTGCAACTATTACAGGTGCAACAGAAGAATGGAATGGTGTAAGTTGGACAGAAACAACTGATTTAGCTACTGCAAGATCAGGTTTAGCAGGAACAGGTACAACCTCTGCTGCATTAGCTTTTGGTGGAAAAACTGGAACAAATACAGCAGCAACAGAAGAATGGTTAGGTGCAGGTGCACCTGTAATTAGAACAATAACAACAGATTAATTATGACAACATACAAAGAAATATTTGGCACAAACATTGAAGTACTAGCTTCCGATCCCTCAAATCCAGTTGAAGGACAAGTTTGGTATAATACAACTGATAATGTTGTTAAAGGAAGTGCTGTAACAACAGCAGGAGCTTGGGTTACGGGGGGAGCTTTAAATCAAGCAAGAGAGGGAGCAGCATCAACTGGAACAACAAAATCAGCAGCTTTATTTGCCGGAGGAAGAATAGGTCCTGCAGGAGCACCTCCAGGAATATCTGCAAATACAGAATTATATAATGGTACTTCTTGGACAGAAGTAAATAATTTAATTTCAGGAAGATGGCAAACGACAGGTTTAGGAAGTCAAACAGCTGCACTAGCCTTTGGGGGTCAGGTAGCTCCAGTTCCATCTGGATCACCCACAGTAAACACAGAATCATGGAATGGTACAAGTTGGACTGAAGTTAATAACTTAACCGCAGCCAAATCTCAACAAGCAGGTATAGGTACACAAACATCTGGATTAGGTGTTGGAGGTAACACAGGTTCTATAACAGGACAAACAGAATCTTGGAATGGAACAAGTTGGACAGAGGTTAATGATTTAAACACTGCAAGACAAGGTTTAGGTGGTGCTGGAATTGATAACACATCTGGTTTAGTTTTTGGTGGACAAGATCCTTCAGGTGCAATAGCTGTAACAGAATCTTGGAACGGAACAAGTTGGACAGAAGTAGCAGATTTAAACGCAGCTAGAAGATACATTGGAGGTACTGGAACACAAACTTCTGCTCTAGGTTTTGGAGGACGTCCTGAAGGTCCTTCTGGATCTTTAACAGAAAGTTGGAATGGTACAAGTTGGACTGAAGATGGAGATTTATCAAATGCTAGATTTGCAATGGGTAGTGCAGGAAGTAGTAATACGAATGCTTTAGCTTTTGGTGGAGATACAGAACCGAGAGCTTTTACTACTGCAACAGAAGCATGGACAGGAGCAGGTGCTGTATTAATACAAACATTTACAGATAGTTAAGACTTGCAATAATTTTTAAATAATCTATAAAACCTTTAAACATAACGGAGACAGAGTGACTGATAAAAAAGACGTAAAAGATTTAATTCAACAAGAAGAACCTCACTTAAATAATCTATTAGAACAAAATGATCTTACTGATTTTAAAGGTATGGTTGATGAACTTAGAGACACTTGGAGTAAAAAACAAATGTTTCGAACAGAAACTGAAGCTAGATTTTCTGTACTTCAAGATAATAGATATCCAACTAAAGCTGCAAAATATTGGCAGTGTGTTAGAGAACAAGCAAGTTACTTAGATAATTTAATGACACTATCATTTGATTACAGAAGAAACGAAGCAAAGATTAAATGGTTAGAAAAAAAAACTGAATCTGAACAAGACGAATACAAATTAACTAAGTATCAAATTGATTTAGATGAAGCTAAATTTGGTAAAGCTTCTATGGAGAAAACGGCTAAACATAGAATGAGAGAAATTAAAATGTGGTCTAATTTAAAAGTTGAATTTAATGATGGATCTTTTAATGACAAAGATGTTAATCAACATCAATTAGAATCTTATGGTATGCAATATCATGAGAAAGCAAAATCTTTAAATGCAAGTTCATCAGAAGCTGAAGTGTTTAACATTATGGGACAACTGCAATCATTACAAAGAATTAAAAAATCAGGTGAATTAGAAAACAATACAGAAAAGAAAGAACAAATTACTCAAGATGGGAACATCAAATCTTAATTTTGACTTCGTATTTTTAGGTCAATCAATACTAAAGTATCAAGTACCATTAGATATTTTTAGTGCTATTAATCAAATTTACGAACAGAACTTTCATAACCTTGCACCCGCTAATAAACAGTTAGTAGGTAAGATAGAGAATGAACACTCTTTATTTTATAATGGTCAAGATCAATCCAAGATGAAGAATCACAATATATTACCAAGAAATGTAACTGATTATTTTATGACTGTATTTAAACACTATTTAGCATTTAATAAAATTAAAGAATATGATACTCATTTAAATTCTATTTGGGTTAATGAAATGAAACAACATGAATACAATCCTGCACACATTCATAGAGGTATGTTATTTACAGGTTTATCAAGTGTTATGATTTTAAAAATGCCATCAACTTTTGGTAAAGAATATTCTAATGATGCCATACCACAAAATGGTAGATTACAAATACTAGGTGCAAGTAATGGTCAGTTTGCAAAAATAGATTATCAACCACCCATGGACCTTAGAGATTTTTATGTGTTTCCTTATGATATGAGACACTGTGTGTATCCATTTAATGGGACTAATGAGACAAGACGAACACTAGCTGCAAACTGTGATGTACAGTTTGATCCAATTAAAAATAGAGGAGCAACATGATAACTGAGCCACGTTGGAAATCGTTTATAGTAGAAACTACTCAGCCAATTTTTACACCCGAACAATGTAAAATGATTATTGCAGCTGGACGTGCTGAGCCTAAACAAGATGCTGCAGTTGGAAATAAAGAAGGCATTAAAGGTGGTGTGTTAGATACTAAAACTAGAACTTCACATATTAGTTGGATACCTTTTAAAAAAATGGGTGACATGTACAAAGACATTGAGCGTATAATGAAGACTACTAATGGTAATCATTTTGGTTTTGATGGAATGACTATAACTGAAATGGCACAATACACAGAATATCCAGAAGGTGGATTTTATGATTGGCATGTAGATAATGATGTAAACATGAAGCATGAACCTCCTGTTAGAAAAATATCTATGACTTGTCTACTTTCTCCTGAATCAGAGTTTGAAGGAGGTGATTTAGAATTAATGAAAGAAGGTAAGATTGCTAAACTTAAACAAGGACAAGCTATATTTTTTGCATCTTTTATAAGACACAGAGTTGCCCCTGTAATACGAGGTAATAGAAAATCACTTGTTATGTGGTTTGGAGGTACACCATTTAAATAATGTTTAGAGAATTACATTTTCCAACACCAATCTATATTGCAGATATAGAACACCCAACTCTTAATCAAGAACTTGAGAGAGATATAGTAGCTTGGTCTAAAAAAGATAAAGGTATAACAAGAACTAATGTGCAAGGTTGGCATTCACATACAACTATGCAAGATATGCCTGAGTATCAAAAACTAGTTAGTATGCTATATGAATGTCAGAAAACTATTTATGATCAAGAACATTTAGATAGTGAACCTGTACTTGGTAATATGTGGGCTAATATAAATCCACCAGGTGGAATGAATAGAGCACATCAACATGCAAACTCATTGTGGTCTGGTGTATATTATATCAAAGCACCTAAAAATTCTGGACATTTAAAGATAGATGATCCTAGATCTGTTGCCTCAATGACCAGGCCTAGACAAAAAGAAGGAGAAAAACCACCAAGATTATTTAGAGAAACACATTATGAACCAATTGCTGGAAGATGTATTATGTTTCCTGGTTGGTTAATGCATTGTGTTGATCCCAATCAATCTAATGATATAAGAATATCGGTGTCTTTTAATTTTTTACAAAAAGGTATGTTTGTATGATGATACATAAAGACCAAATTGTATTCAGAGAAAAACATCTTCAAACAGAAGAAGGTAGAATGCGTCAAACAAGAAATCAAAGATGGAAAAAATTAAAAATAGATATAGAAAAAAATGGTATAATTAATCCTTTAATCTGTACTGAAAAAGATGGTAAGTATAGACTGTGTATGGGTATGAGAAGATTTATTGCAGGTTGTTTATTAGACATAGAAAATTATAAAATAGAAATTGTATCTGATGAGGAAGTAGATACATTAATAAATGCTACAAGTAAATATCAAAAAAAACATGAAAATGGAACAGATATATCACTATGACATTTAATAAATATCAAGTAATCAAAGGTGCGGTTAGCTATGAGTTAGCTAATTTTATATTTAACTATTTCTTACTTAAACGAGATGCAGTTAAGTATATGTACGAAAATAACATAACCTATGACAATGGTATGTTTGGTACATGGACAGATGCACAGATCCCCAATACTTACTCTCATTATGCAGATCCTGTAATGGAGACTTTATTAATGAAAGTATTACCAGTCATGGCTTCTGAGACAGGATTAGATTTAATCCCTACTTATTCATACGCAAGAATTTATAAGAACGGAGATACTTTACATAGACACAAAGACAGACCAAGCTGTGAGATATCGACAACAATAAACTTGGGTGGTGAGCCATGGCCTATATTCATTGATGGAACAGGTGCTAATAATGTAGTCAATGAAAAACAAAATTTAGTTAAACCAGACGCTCCTGCAGGCACTAAGGTCTTGCTTGAAGTAGGTGATATGCTAGTATATAGTGGTTGTGAACTTGAACATTGGCGAGAGCCTTTTGAAGGTAACATATGCGGTCAAGTATTTTTACATTATAATCATGTAAATGGCCCATTTGCTGAGAAAAACAAATTCGATGGAAGACCTATGTTAGGCCTACCTGCATTTGTAAAATAGCAAGTTCTATACTACTACTAACTTTTGTTGTAAAATAAGATTATGCCTTTAACAAATGTACAAATAGCACCAGGATTTAATAAACAAGTAACAGAAACAGGCGCAGAAGGTCAATGGACTGATGGCGATTTTGTTAGATTTAGATACGGACTACCTGAAAAAATAGGAGGTTGGCAGCAGCTGACAACAAACACTTTAGCAGGAGTTGTAAGAGAACAAATTGTTTGGGCAGATTTAGATGGTAGACGTTACGTTGCTTTAGGTACTAATAAAGTATTAGCTATTTATTATGAAGGTTCTTTCTATGATATTACTCCATTAGCTGCGGTAATTACCGGAGCAACTTTTACTACCGTAAGTGGTTCACCAACAATCACGGTTAATAAAATAGCACATGGATTAGCAGAAGGCGATTATTTTACTTTTACTTCAGTAACCCCACCAGTTGGTGCTGGTTATGTTGGTTCAGATTTTACTACAAATAGTTTTGAAGTTGTAGGTGTTCCTAGCTCAGATACTTTTACAATTACAATGGCAGCTAATGCAGCAACTACTGTTGCTACAAGTGGATCAGCTAGTCTTAATCCTTATATTCGTTTTGGTCCATTAAACCAATCTGCAGGTTTTGGTTGGGGTACCTCTGGGTGGGGAGGAGCTTCTGGAATTGTAACAGTATTAAATGGTGCATTGTTAGATGACACTGCAGGTACGGGTGGTGCTGGAACAAGTATAACTGTTATCTCAACAACAGGATTTCCAACAACAGGCACAGTATTAATAGGAGCAGAATATATTTCTTACACAGGAATAACAACGACTAGTTTAACTGGAATTACAAGAGATGTTGGGGGCACAAGATCAGCGCATTCTAGTGGTGCTTCTGTGGAAGCTGTTACAGGTTGGGGTTCAGCTTCATTATCGTCAAGTGTATCTTTAGAACCTGCTTCTTGGTCTTTAGATCATTTTGGAGAAAAATTAGTAGCTACAGCTAAAAATGGACAAACTTTTGAATGGGACCCTATTCATGCAGACCCTTTAGCTCTAACAACAAGAGCAAATACAATATCAGGGGCACCTACAGCATCAATTATGTCAATAGTATCTGAAAGAGATAGACACCTAATTGTATTAGGAACCGAAACAACTATAGGATCTCCTTCAACAAAAGACCCGATGTTTATTAGATTTAGTGATCAAGAAAACTTATCTGATTATACTCCTACTTCAGTTAATACTGCAGGTACCTTTAGATTAGATAGTGGTACTACAATTGTTGGAGCTGCAAAAGCTAAAGATTATATTTTAATAGTAACGGATACTTCTGCATACGTGATGCAGTTTGTTGGACCTCCGTTTACTTTTTCAATAAGACAAGTTGGAAGCAACTGTGGATTGATTGGCCAGCATGCAATTAAATATGCTAATGGTAGAGTATGGTGGATGGGTCAAGCAGGTGGTTTTTTTGTTTACGATGGTACGGTTAAATCAGTTCCTTGTTTAGTAGAAGATTTTGTCTTTACAAACAAAGGAGATAATTTAGGATTAAACTATAATAATGGAGAACAGATTTATGCAGGTTTAAATCATTTGTATGACGAAGTTAGTTGGTTCTATCCTAAAAGTACATCAACTGCTATTGATAGGACTGTGACTTATAACTATGTAGAAAATACTTGGACAACAGGATCTTTATCAAGAACGTCTTGGCAGGATTCAACTTTATATTCTAACCCATACGCAACAGAGTTTAATGGAACAGCGATACCAACTTTTCCTACAATTCAAGGAATAACCAACATCAATGGAGCTTCAACTTATTACGCTCACGAAGTAGGCAACAATGAAGTGGATGCTGTAGGTAATAAAACAGCTATTGAAGCATTTATACAATCTGGAGATTTTGATTTAGGGGAAGGTCAGAATTTTATGAGTATGAGAAGATTTGTACCTGATTTTAAATTACTTACAGGTAATGCAGAGATTACTATTAATTTAAGAAGATACCCAAATGACGCTTCAACATCGTCGCCTCTCGGCCCTTTCACTGTAACAAGCTCTACAGATAAAGTGGACACTCGTGCAAGATCTAGATTTGCTAGTGTAAAAATTGCTAATACATCTACTGATCAGAATTGGAGATATGGTACTTTTAGAGCAGATATTCAACCTGATGGAATGAGATAATGGCAAGAGTAGATATAATAATACCAGAACCAACACCACAGTATACTGAAGAAAATCAAAGACAAGTGGCTCAGTCTTTACAAACTTTAAAAGATAAGTTAAATACTTCCTATCAAGAAGAAATTAAAAATGAACAAAACACCTTTAATTATTTTATGTCATGACAATTAGATATAAAAGCGAAACATTTGATTTAACTACGACTAATATTACGACAGTTTTAACTTGTCCTGCAGATGGAACTATTATTGTTAAAAATGTACAAGCAGTTCACGATACTGCAAGTGGTGTAGATACAGATTTATTTATAACAAAATCAGGAGCTTCCCGTGTTCAAATAGGACATGTTTCTTTAAACAAGTCTACCGACAATTTAATTAAAGAATCTCTAAACTTAGAAGCAAGTGATGTCCTTGAAATGCAAGCAGCTACAGCTAACGAAATTACAGGTGCTGTAAGTTATGCCTTAATAGATAGGTCACAGGAAAATGGCTAGAAAATTTAAAGACTATCACGAAAGAGATAAGCCTAAAAAAAGAGGTCCTCGAAAACATAAGAAGTCTTTATCTAAAAGTGAGAAGAGACAGAAAAGACTAAAACGTTATAAAGGCCAAGGAAAAGGCTAGACAAAAACTGTAAATAAAGGTATAAAAAAATATGGCTGATTTAATTAAAATACCCGCAGAAGCAAAAGAAATTATTAAACACAAAAGAACAGGCAAAGTATATGCTAGTAAAACTGATTTTGATAACGATGTTGCTGATGCCAACACTGACACTACTGTGGATGACTTTAGACAAGACCTTGAAATTAAAGTTACTAAGGTTTCTATGGGAGCGTTAACTAAAAAATAATGCAACCCCGTGGTGCCACTGAGCTACAAATGGAAATGCTTCACAAGCATGTTTCAAAAGAGCTACTAGATCAAGTACAGATATGTACTTCTATTCCTGGTAAGGTTCCAATTGATCCTAATAAAATAAATATACTTTGGCAAAAGAATTCTTGGGATCAACCAAACCTAAAAACATTCTTTTCAGATAAATCAAGACATAGTGAATATGATTGGTATGTATTCAATAGTCATTGGAATTATGAAAAATTTAGATATTTTTTTGATATACCAACTGAAAGATCTGTAGTTATTAAAAATGGTATAGATAAATTTCCTAAAAGAAAAATATATAAAAAAGGCGATCCTATAAAATTAATACATCATTGTACTCCTTGGAGAGGATTAAATGTTTTATTACGTGCAATGCAAGAAATTAAAAATCCTAATATTATATTAGATGTCTATAGCTCAACGCAAGTCTATGGCGATAACTTTAAAAAAAATAATGACGATCAATTTAAACCTTTGTATGAACAAGCTAAAAAATTACCAAATGTAAATTATATTGGTTATAAACCAAATGAGTATATTAGAAAGAAGATGCCTAATTATGACATGTTTGTTTATCCAAGTGTGTTTGAAGAAACTTCATGTGCATCAGCATTAGAAGCTTTAGCATCTGGAGTTCATGTGGTAACAAATAATTTTGGAGCTCTATATGAAACATGTGCAGAATGGCCTGTATATGTAAATTATACTAGCAATTATGAAACAATGGCTAAAGATACAGCAGCAGCTATTGAAATTGCAGCAGGATACTTACATGAAAATTTTATACAAGATCATTTAGAAGAACAACAAAAATTTTATAAAAGATTTTATAGTTGGCAAAAAAAAGGAATGGAATGGACAAGTTTTTTAAAAGGAGCAATAAATGAAAAAAAGTAAAACTTATATAAACGAAGATACTTATCAAACATTAAAAGATTTAAAAGTGTCTTCTCAACCTGGGGAAAAGGCAATTGTTCCTATGTGGAAACCAGACAGAGAAGTACAATTAAAATTAAAAGATCCTATATCTTTATTTGTTGCAACACCAGTACACAGTGATTGTTCAATTCATTATACTCAAGCGTTATTAGAATTACAAAAAGTATGTTTACATAAAGGTATTAAAGTAAGTTTTCAACTAATGAAATCTTCTTTAGTTACACAAGGTAGAAATTTATGTGTAGCTGGATTTTTAGAATCAGATTGTACGCATATGTTATTTGTTGATTCAGACATATATTTTCATGCAAATTCTATAATATCAATGCTTGAAAAAAAAAAAGATTTAATATCTATACCTTATCCTCTTAAAACTTTAATGTGGGATAAAGCATTTAACAAAATGAAAGAAGGTGAATTAAAAAATGCAGAGGATATAAGAAAATCCTTGCATACTTATCCGATGAAATTAGAAAACGCTAATGACATAAATATAGTAGAAGGTGTAATAGAAGTAACTCATAGTCCAACAGGATGTATGCTAATTAAAAGATCTGTGTTTAATAAAATGATTAAGGCTTATCCAGATAAGAATATTGTCCAAAAAACTGTTATTAATGGAAAGTACGTGGATAAACCTAATATGTGGAATTTTTTTGACTGCACTCATGATCCTGTGACAAAAACCTATTTAGGTGAAGATTTTTCTTTTTGTCAATTATGGAAGAATATAGGAGGTAAATGTTATGCCTATATTATGGATCCTATCGTACATGTGGGAGAACATAGCTATGAAGGTTGTTTCTATGACGAGTTGATAAAGCGTAAGTAAAATGCTAATATTGTACATAACAATAAAAAATTATTATGGATCCATTCACTATAGCAGCAGTAACATTCGGTGTACAAAAACTTAGAGGTAAGTCCACAAACAGAGCTTTAAGAGATGGTATATTTGCAGGTAGTTTAGGTCAAGCTGCAGGTATGGCAGGTCTTGGAGGTTTTCAATCATTTGGTGCTGCAGGAGGCATGGGTGGTGCCAATGCTTTAGCAGGTCAAGGGATAAAAGGACAGTTTGCTAACACAGGTGTTATGCAAGGACTAGGATCTTTATTTCCACAACTAGGTGGTGGTCAAGCAGCTACTCCTGCTTTAGGAGGTGATCCAGGAACTATGCAAGGTTTAGTTGGTAATGAAGGTGGAGGAGGTTTCTTGTCTAAACTAATGCCAAAAACAACTGCTGGAAAAATAGGAACAGGTTTTGCACTTACATCTCTTTTAGGAGGTATGGGTGGAGATGACGGACCAAGATCTTACTTAGCTCCTATTCCAAATCAAGCTTACAGTAAGTATGCTAAGTCAGGAGCTCCAGGAACTCCTACAGGATTTATGACAAGAAATTACGAGACAGGTGAAGACACACCTTTAGAAGATGCAGAAACTTATCAAACAGTTGAAGATATTTTAGGAAGTGAACCAACACAGAATTTTAAATCAGTTAATTTTAATACTGGTGGATTAGCAAGTATTGCAAAATTTAATGAAGGAGGCCTTGGACAAATGTTGCCTTCTAAACATAGCCACAGTGAAGATGATTTAAACAATTATACTAGAGCAGGTGGTTTTGTTAAAGATGGTGCTGGAATGGGTGATGAAAATGAAGACACTATGTTAGCTCAATTAGCTGATGGTGAATTTGTATCAAGATCCGCCGCAGTTAGAGGAGCAGGTATTATTGCTGGAGCAGATTTAAACAGTAAAGAAGACCAAAGAAAAAAAGGTGCTGAGTTTTTTTATGAACAACAAAAACGTTTTAAAAGAATTATGGATATACTAGATGCAAGCAGAAAAGATAACTAAAGCTGAAATAGAATGTTTATTTATAAAGCCTTCAGAAGTAGAAACTTTTTGGCCTTTAGTTGAGTTTTTTGTTGCAGAAGCTTTAAAGTATAGCGGTCAATACGCTGAACCAAAGCATGTAAAAGAATTGTTAAAGAAAAACGTAATGCATTTGTGGATTATGTTTGGAAAAGACGAAGACGGAGAAAGCAAAGTATTTGGTTGTTGTACTACAAGGTTTTTTGACAATCCAAATTTTAAAGAGCTTCAGGGTCTTATCTGTACAGGTAAGAAAATGCCTTTATGGTTCCCTAAGTTAATTAAAGCAGCTGAAGAATTTGCTAAAATAAACAACTGTAAAAGAATTACAGCTTTAATGAGACCGGGGTACAGAAAGATTATGAAAAATTTTGATTGGAAAATGAAACACTGTGAATTTCAAAAGGAGTTAAACTAATGAGTATATTTGGCGGCGGAGGATCCTCTGGAGGAGGAGGTGGTGGTAGTAGTGTACCAGCTACAACTACACAATACATAAGGGAAGCACCTGGAATTGAGGAAAGAAAATTAGGATTAATGGATACTGCAGCATCGCTTGCAAAAACTCCTATTAATATTCCTGCAGTTCAAGCACAAGGTTTAACAGGATTAGAAAATCAAGGTATTACAGCGTCAGGTGTTACTGGACTTGGTGCTCCTACAACTGGACTTGGTATAACTGCAGTTAATAATGCTTTAGCAGGACCAAATATAAATCAATTTTTAAATCCTTATCAATCATATGTCACAGATGAAATTGGAAGACAAGGACAAATGATGCAAAATCAATTATCCGCACAAGCAGTTAATCAAGGTGCATTTGGTGGAGGACGTGAAGGTGTTCAACAAGCGGAATTACAAAACCGTATCCTTGGACAACAAGGTCAATCTCTAGCAACAGGATTTCAACAAGCAGGTCAACTAGCTGCAGGTCAACAACAATTAGGAATACAAGGTGCAGGTCAATTGGGTGCATTAGGTAGTCAGCAACAAGCTATGGGTCAAGCAGATATCAATCAATTAATGGCTGCGGGTGGATTACAAAGACAACTTGGTCAACAAGCTCTTGATGCTACTAGACAAACTGAATTACAAAGAGCTTACGAACCTTATCAAAGAGCAGAGTTTACTAAAAACATTTACGCTGCAGGTCCTACAAGTACTTCTGCATTAACACAAACTACTACTCCTCAATCTGGGGGAAGCGGTTTAGCACAAGCTGCTGGAGCAGGACTTGGTGCATATGCAACTTATTCAATGTTAAATAGAAACCCTACAGCGGGCGCAACCGGCCAAGTAAGATAAGGAAATTTAATGGATAAAACCTTAAATAGACCTCTGTTTAGAAAAAAAGCTCAAGAGCTTAATAAAATAGATGGTAAAGCTGTTCCTAAATTTTTTGTTGGCGGAATTATGTCAGCTGGAAATATGCTTAGAACCGCTGCCACACCTGCATATAGATACCTAGCACCTAAAGTTTCTAAATTTATGGCTAAACCTGCAGTACAAACAGGTGTAGTAGGATTAGAAGGTTATGGTATTGGCGTAGGTTCTAGAGAAATGGCTGAAGGTGTTAAAGAAGGAGATACAGGTAAATTTTTATCTGGAGCTTCTTACGCAGTACCTGGAATGGCTTTCTTGCCAGGAAGTGCTAGACGATCCGGAATAACAGCATTAAAAGAAACTGGGGAATTTATGGCCCCTAGAATGAAAGACATTACTAGAAAAATAGTATCTAACCCTGGAAAAACAGCATTAGCATCTATAGGAACTGGTATTACTGGAAACATGATATCGCCACAAGAAGTTGAAGCACAAAGACCTGAAGCAATGTCTATAGAAGATTATCAAGCAGATATACAAGACAGATTAATTTACAATAAACCAGAATACAATCCAGATCCTAAAAAGAAAGTTACAGAAAATTTAGCTGATTATAGAAAGCTAGAAGAAGAATCTAAAAACAATCCTATTGGTATTGAAAATCCAATGACTGACGGTGAAAAAACATTAAACGCACAATTAGGAATGGCTAACACTGTAAATGAAGTTGCTAAAAAATTAGGAGTTGAAGATGCTTCTACTGCAACAGATGAACAAATCAAACAAATAGCAATTGAGTCTAATGTAGACGAACCTACTTTAAGACAAATGATTGGCAAACCTTCTGGAGACGCAGGAGACATGCCACCGGCCAACCCAGATGGAGTTCCTGTACTTACAGGAAATGAAAGTCCTGCTGAAATAGAATATTTAATAAACAAAAGAAAAAGAGATATGGCAGGAGCTAATGAAACTTCTAAAACTTCTGAATTAGCTACAGGTTTTGCAGATTTCAGAGATCAAATGAATCAAATGACGGGGAATACTCCTGAGAATTTAAATAATTTATTAATGATGAGAACTGCTGCAACTTTATTATCAGGAAAAACTACACAACCTGGTTTTAGAGGTTTTGCTGATGTAGCAGGTCAAGCTTTAGGATCCACTGCAGATATGATGATTGGTTTAAAAATGAAACAACAAGATTCAGATATGAAGTTAGCACAAGCTTATTTAAAAATGAAACAAGAAAAAGCTAAAGGAACAGAAATGTTAACTACTGGAGATAAAACAGTTAGAGTAAATGATCCTTCAGTTCCAGGTGGTTTTAGAAATGTTAGAGTATCTTTAGGTAAAGACAATAAATTTTATCAAAGAACAATGAACCCAGATGGAACACAAGGTTTTGTAGCAGCAGATTTCACTGGTACTGATGTGAAAAGAAATGATGAAAAACTTAACAAAGCTCTTATGGGTCTAGAAGACAATAGAAGAGGTGGAAAAATGGTAGACTTTGTAATTCAAAATGCAGGATCAGGTGGAACTAAAGCTGCTTTAGGATTATTAGCTGAGGATACTTTAGGTACTTTTGATTTCTTTGCAGGTGGAAATGTAGGAGGAGACACTTCAGTTATTGATGATCAAATTAGAGCTGAAATGGCTAATACTTCAGGAAGAGAAGGATTTGACATAAGTGGAGGCAGGGTAAATATTTTTGCAAAAGAATCAGATAACATGACTAAAAGATTTAATTCAGATTTAGAAGATGCTAGAAAAAATGGTGCTAAAGAAGTTGAAAAACAATTAAAGAAAGCTGGGATTGTAGCTAAAAACTATAGACCTACAGAGCAGGATTTAAGAAAATACACTAGACTAGCTTTAATTGAGCAACGTATGAAATACATTGTAGCAAACGCAAACAAATCAGAAGACAGATTAACACAAAAAGATATTGATAACGCTGCTAAACGTACTCAAATTATTAAGTACATTACTTCACCAAGAACTATTAGATTAAACTATGAACAGTTAAGACAAGAGTTTGGTGAAAAAGCAGGAACTTATTTAAATCAATACAAATTAAATGGTGGTGATGAAGACTTTATTATAAATAACTTTATGGATATTCCTGGAGTTAAAATGCAGTACGATCAAAAAAATAAACAATATCAACAAAGCCAACAAGTTGAAAACACAGTTTCTAGAAGAGATATATTAAATACTATACCAATCGCTGGAGGTTAAAAATGGCTTCATTAAAAGAACTCCAATCAGCAATAGATCAAAAGAAAATTGACACCAGAAGTCTTGCTCCAGAACAAATGGAAGCATTAGACCAAGCTTTTAAAACAGGAGAGCTTAAAGGATATGAAGGAGCAGAGGACTACTCTAGATTAATTAATTTAGGTGCAGAAAGCGTTGCTGGTGTAAAACAAAAAAGATTAGAAGGCATGAAAACTGCTACTGGAATGGAAAGAGGAGATCTTGTATTCTATGGAGCTGCTGGAGCGTCTATGGTTCCTTATTTTAAAAACAAAGACGCACTTATGGATGCTTTTGTTCAACAGGGATTTAAAGATAGATATGGAGTAGACACTCGTTTTGGAAACATGAGTGATATGTACAATAAAAGATTTAGTGTATTAAAAAATTCTTTAAAAAAACTACCTAACGTAAGAGGCCCTGCAGGTATTCCTATAAGAATGTTAGGTAATTTAGCGGGTATGGTAGATAACACAATTGACTTTTTTCAAAAAGCAAGAAAGTTTGGTACTACTCCTCAATTAGCAACAGAAGCTACTTCTTTGCTTGCAGGTGCTACAGGAGCTGGAGCAGGTTCTATTTTATATGATATGGGAAATTTAGGTTCTGATTTTGTAGCAGCAACTTCTGCAGACATGGCTAACCTTACAGATAACGATATTAGAAAATTACCTTTTGCTGAAAGAACTTTATTTAATGCATTAAGTGAAGCTAACAATGATATGCTTTGGGCTGGTGGAGCTTTGTCTTTATTACCTGTAGTTAAATTTGCAGTAAAATCGGGAGTAAAAAATCAATTAGGATTAAATTCAGAGCAATCTAAAGAAATAGCAAGGTCTTATGAAAGAGTAGGACTAAAACCAAATGTTGCAACTTTAATTCCAGGAAACAATGCTTTTCAAAACTTTTTTAAAAAGTTCTTTAGTACTATTGGGGTATATCCTTTGGTATCAGGTCCTTTAGTTAAATTTAATAAAGATACAAATAAAAAATTATCTCAAGAAGCTTTTTTAGAAGCAGCAGATAATTTAAATTTAGCACCAGGAAGCAATATAAGTATTATGAATTATGCTGGAGCAAATGAAATAAAAAAAGAATGGGGTAAAGTTTTAGATACAATTAGCACAGAATATGGAGAAGTTAGAAAGTATTGGGAAGAAATAGGTAACCCTAAATTTATACCCACTAAAACAGTTAAACAAGAAACAGAAAGATTAATTGAACAAATAAAAACAGAATATCCTACACAATACTATGACCTATTTGATAACACAGGTCCTGGAAGAGATTTATTACCTACTGATGATACTTTAGTTCAATATGTAAGATACTTAAACGAAATCACTAGAAATAAAGGACACATTAGAATGAGTGACTGGTCTGGTTTATCAAGAATGCAGACAGCAGCTTATACAAATACAAAATTTAATAATGTTAAACCTCAAATATTAGTTATTAGAAATGCTCTTGAAAAAGATTTAAATAGTATGAATGATGCTACGGTTAGAAGTAATTTAAAAAACGAAATATTTAAAGATGAATATGCAGACATTCTAGGAAAAGAAGGTCCACAAGCTGCTGAAGATTTTATAGATAAAAATATAAGAACTGCAAATTTAGGTTTTAACAGATTGAAAGAAGCTAACAGTTTTTATTCAATGGTTTTAAGACCTTTTAATACTAATAAAGTAGCTAAACAATTAAGAGCAATGGATAGTAAGTTGTTTGCTGATAAAGGAATTGAAATGGTAGGCCCGGCAACTATATATCCTGACGAAATTTTTGATAAAGTAATTAGAAGAATTTTAGCATCTGATAGTCCTGATGCTGTTAAACAATTAAAACAAGTATTAGGAGTAACACGTTCAAGTTACGATATTTTAGATGAAGCGGGTAAGGTAAAAAGAACTGTTAAAATACCTAACAGTAAAGAATCTCAAGAAATGTATGATCGTTATGTAAGAACTTGGTTCTGGGATTCATGGAATAATTCTATGCAATTTCCTCTAAGAGACCACCAAGGATTGTCTGCTCAAGCAATTGCAGCTCAAGCTTCTAAAAAAGGTTTTAAGACTAAAAGATTATTTCAGTTAGATGATATTACAGAACAAAGAATAAGAGCTAAAACAAAAACAAATGAAACTTTTGATGTTACAGAAATAGATGGTAGAGTTTTTACTGAAGGTCAAGGAATGGCTAATTTAAATGATGGTATGATTAGAAATCATGATTTTGGAGAAATAGATATTGATAAGTTTGTAAAAAATATAGGTCTAGATCAAGCTCAAGGACAAGATAAAATTAGAGAAATATTTGGAGGAGGAGTTGCGGGAGAAAAAGCATTGCAAAGAGTAAAAGACATTGTTGCTATTAAACGATCTTTAGATTCAGTTGATTTTACGGACCCTTCTAAATTCGTACAAAGATCAATAACATTAAGAGCAGGTTCTTCTGGTGGAATATTAGCTGGAGCAACTTCAGCTGCTTTTGGTTTTGGTAGTACGTTTAAATTAATTTTAGGAGCTAGAATTTTTGGTACTCTTTTAACTAACCCTAAAGTTGCAGAAAACTTTATGGAAATGAATAAATACATGAGATTTATGTCTGATGATCCTAATGTATATAAATTATCTCCACAGTTAGTTCCTAGAGCATCTAGAACGTTTGCAAGATTTATAAATAGTTTAATGGAAGCAGAAGGTGATGATTTTAGAGTAGATCCTAACAAAAT
>Ga0222649_1000298_pt1 | contig 17750 bp, 16 predicted proteins | sample AntAcemetagen337_FD_179865 | JGI IMG/M metagenome (GOLD analysis project Ga0222649, IMG submission 179865) | Saline water microbial communities from Ace Lake, Antarctica - #337 | ecosystem: Environmental > Aquatic > Non-marine Saline and Alkaline > Saline | place: Antarctica: Ace Lake... | reverse complement strand
GGTACACCAGCATACACTGCATACACCCTTTGTAATACCGTGTTTTTAAGGGGGCAGGGCAGGGCGAATCAGACGGGGACACGTGGCAATAGGGTAAGGTTCAGTCAATTTACAGTCAAACCATGGGTTACATCTGGTTTTCCTCAATCCATGCCAGGGTTTCCTCATCCCAATTATAATCCCCTTCAGCTGGTTTAGGGATTGGGGGTATCCATTTTACATTTTCTAAAGTCCACGATGGGAAAGGTTGAGGTGTTGAATAATCATCGTGTTCCGCATGATACATATACCCAATACCCGCATATGTTTTATTAGGATTATTAAAGTATGTTTTTTTCCATATCCCACCCAGTTTTTCAACTATAGGTTTATTGTTAGCAACAACAACACGCACGACAACATCGTTTACTAACTGGGCGTAATACATTTTATTATATATGCGATTTTTATTTGGTTAAACATTGGAAACATAACGGATGATAACAATACCACTTCCACCCGATGCCCCTGGTTCATCAGCTCCTGCTCCACCGCCTCCAGACCCTGTATTAACCATTCCAGATGTAGGTTGTATTACAGAGGTATGACGTCCACCAATTCCACCAATACCTGATGCCGAATTACTGGTTGTTGTACTTGCTCCACCCCCACCACCGGCAGAATAAAACTGTGCTGTACCTGATATTCCAGAACTTCTACCATCACCTCCATCTTTAGCGACAGCGTAAAAATCGGCATCTCCATCTTCACCGGCTCCTCCCGCACCTCCTCCCCCACCGCCTGTTTGGTCACCAAGTCCACCATGACTACCTCCTCCAGATTGATTTGATAATCCAGGTGAGCCTGCATATCTACTACCTCCACCGCCAGACCCTCCGTTCTTACCATTTGAGCTCCTACGGCTACCACCACCACCACCACCATTCGCGATAATCGTTGAAAAACTTGAGGTACTACCATTACCTGCTTGTTGATTTTCAGAATTGGCACCAGACCCACCACCACCAATAATTACACTGCCACCTCCTGTATTAAACCCTAAACCTTCCATAAAAGCACCTGCTCCCCCTCCACCACCAAAACTACCGAAACCACCACCACCACCACCGGCAATAACCAGATATTCTATATTCACGCTTTCGCTTATCACAAAATCACCAGATGATGTAAATGTATGGATTTTATAACCGTCTGCGTATGATATCGTACCTCCTGATGATGTTATCTGGGTTGGTGCTATTCGTGCTGGAATTACATCAGATAAGAGATATACATCATTAGTGAAAGTTTGCGACCCCTCGAAATAAATGTAGCCTCCGTTGTATACTGTCAGTCCAGATGTTTTAGGGGTGTCACTGATATTAACTTTTCCACCGTCCGTACCGGTCACAACTCTTACAAAAGCTGTTTCTTGACTTGATAAAATTGATAAATTTGGTGTCGTTTGTCTACCCTGTAAAATAAACGTAAATGGGCTTGTTTCAGATACAAAGGCAACCAGTGGGTCATCATCGATTCGATAAACAATATCATCAAAACCAACATCTGAAAATGAAAAATCATCTTGATGAATGAAAAACAATAACTTATAATTAAAGCTATCATCATAATTATCTATATTTAATGATAAGCTTTCCCAGTCATTATCCAAATTAGTATCATTATAAAGGAGCGGACTTAGTGTATTGTTATCGACATTGTATAGGTAAATCTGGAGATTATGAGGTAACATGGCCGAATTAGATGAGTTTTGGGCGGATGCCATATACTTTTGTAATTGTATATTAATTTTACTTGACGGTGGAGGGGTAGGTTCAGGGGTAGGGTCAGGGGTAGGGTCAGGGGTAGGGTCAGGGGTAGGGTCATCAATTATTGGTATTATTGGTATCAAACCATTCACTCTTCCACTACTTGGTATCAATTGAGGGATTTTCCTTTTAATCAATGCGTTTATGAGCGTATAATTTGTATTCGGCATTCTTTTATATTATATTACATTTTATTATCGCATATTTTAGCTATGCTTATGGGTTTTCCAATTTAGATAATCTTTCCATCATATCAAGTATTGTGTTTTCTAACGTGGCAACTTTGGTTTTTTCTAATTGTAACTCACGGTCTATTTGCTGACATGCTGCTGTTGTCATGGCAAAAATAACATCCTTATTCAGATAGTGGAAATCCTCAATGACCTGCCCGTATACAGCAACAAATGCTCGACCTTTTATAGATTCCTGATATTCTATTATTACTGTGCGTTGTGTCGCAGATATGACTTTACATTTAATAGTTTGACCTACGCGTATGATATCATCTTGAACTAAAGCTGGTAAATCATTTTCAAATGTTAATTCCATATTTCCATCCTCTAATTCCACAAGGTTGGCGTTCATCATAATATTCGGGATTTCACCATCCATAACACTTACAGCTTGAGGTAATATCTCTTTTACCTCTTGGGCTATATATCCAATAACAGTTTGGTCGCCTTTTGTAAAATCCTTGTATTTATATGTTCGGGGTTTTAATGCCCTTAATATTGTTAGTGCCTCTATATCGTCAATGTCTGCTATATCTTTTTTGATGCGTTCATCTGATGTAACTGAAACACCCAAGCATCTAATAGCGTTCTGAACGAATAAACCATAATTAATAGAACCTGGTGCATCTGGTTGAAATACCTGATTTCCTATGGTTACCCAATCATGTTCGGCATCAGCAAGATTTCTGTTCGATTCAGCACCTCCTATATAACACCCTCCATAGGATGATATTTTCTGAGAAACAGTTATGCTTTTTTGTGCTGTTATGTTTTCGTTGAATGTTGCGACCCCGTATGCCTTTAGTGTTTGAGCGCACTCAAAAATCCCTTCACATTCCAAAGTACCCTTTACAGATAAAACACCCCCCATACGACAATAATTTGTGTTTAGATTTATTTTTAAAGGCCATTCTCCCGTAGAGTTGTTAGTCCATGTTTCCGAATTGGTATTCCCATTTAATATATAAAAAAATCCACCTGCGTTATGCAAAAAGGCACTCCTGTCAGCATTATTAACCAATTTTAATGTAGGCGAACTACCTTTTATAATTACAGTGTTACCGGTAAACGTTGGAGACTGTCCTATATCCTTATTATTTATGATATCCATAATCGAATTACCACCCAATTTTAGAACACTACAATTGATACTTCCGGCGACATCCAGTTTATCACCTGGGTTTGTTTTACCAATACCTAAATTACCAGCACTTGTCAAAATCATTTTTGTATTTTCTGATGTTCGATTGTTAACATCATCCGACCAAGTATCAAATCGAATCTCACCACCTTTCATTCTGATTCGGTCATTTTGGTCGTTTCCTTTAAATAACAATAGTTCAGAGGATTCGGTACCTGAATATATTCGATGCTCTATAACTGCGTGTTCGTATGAATTGTCACCGAAAACACCCCCAAACTTAAGCGTTTTACTTACAGAATCATTACTGTTTTCCCCTAATTGTAAGACATTACCGGTTGTTACAATCCCCGTAAACGACGTATTATGTAGGATTGATGTATTATTTATTTTCAAAGCTAAACAATTAATGTTTCCATTTACATCCAGCTTTTCAGTGGGATTTGCTTTATTGATACCTACATTTCCAGTGTTTGTTATAATCATCATATCATCGAATGTTGTTGAATTACCACCATAAGTACCGCTATTTCCTGTGAACTTTGAAAACCGGATTGATACATTAGCACCGTTGTTATCACTTGTAAAAAGTCTAAGTATTCCACCATTATATTGACCCAAACCATAAACACTACCACTTGCATATGTTTTATATATTATGTGTCCTGGGTCATCCTGTGTTATATTTATACCACTACCGATAGTCGTGAGTCCTGTAAAAACGGGGTCTTCTAAAATAACAGCATTTACGACCGTATCACCATCTTTCCCTTTTTCGCCAGGTTCTCCTTTTTCTCCTCTGGCACCAGCAAAAATCTTACCATCAGCTCCTGATGTAGTTCCAATAACGCTAATATTTCTAACTACTAAGTCAGCCAGTTCAGTTACCTCTGATACATTTATATTTTTTGTTGTTATTGAATCAAACGTTGATATTCCTGATACAAGCAACTGGTCGGTGATGTGTAAAGTGTCCTTCACACCTGAATTGGTAATATCGCGTATAAGTGACATTTATAATAAGAGTATATTTTAAAAACCAAAGAACTTTCGGAATGATCTGGCATCCTTATTCGCCTCGTGCTTAAATGCATTGGCACCATTTACAACCGTATGCTTAACTGCATTTGCTCGATTCACCTGGATTTGTTTTATTTCACCAAACCCACTACTGACTTTCTTACTGAAACTTGGTACACCATTTATTTTAAAAATTTTGTGGGATGTGTAAAACATAGCCCCGAAAAAAGCACCCAGAGTTCCTCCGACTAATATACCAGGCAAACCACCTACTGATCCTATCTCAACCCCTAATGCCCCGGCAGATAAAATAACAGCATCACTAACAGCAACCGCTACTCCTCCAGCTACAGCACCACTAACAACGTCAGGAACTGCCTCACGGGTATCACTATTTTTATTTTTAACTAATTTCCTTACACCCTTAGCTGTCACTGTGGCAACCGATGAGGCTACTGCTCCTCCGATAATAGCTGGTAACAAAGTAACACCTGCCATTCCTATACCAATCCCTTCCACACCTGCTGAAAAAGCACCTGATATAAGACCGGCCTCACCACCAGATACAAAACTATCAGCAATTTTATTCTTTAGATGTGGTCTTTGACTATCAATAATAGATGTAAGCAGAGCAGTAGCACCGCCGTTGAACATTGCACTTAGACCCAGGGCACCCTGTAATCCTTTGACAAACGGGTGACTACCAATTTCAGTGGCATCGATAGCAGTTACTGCCTTTTCCATACGTTGTTTTGATACCGTTTTGGCCTTTTCATATTGACCTTTTTTTATTAAATCGACAACCTCTTTTGTCAACGGTAGATCCCCATCTGCTCGTATCAGAATACTATTGATATGTTCCCTTTCGTAATCTGATAGGTTTCCACCCAACTGTTTCCACATTTTAACAATCCCGGAATTATTATTTATTCGGTCACCTAATATTCCATCGGTTGTCACGTCCACGTTATCTGTATGAACCCCATTATGACTATTGAAATCTTTGAGGTATTCCGTAAATGTCTTACCGGTATCAACGAATTGTTGTTTCATATCAGCCATCTGTTCGTGGTGCACATGTTCGTTTGTAATTTTCATAAGGTCAATCTGTGCCCTATCAAATGCATCATGCTGGTCTTTGGTAAAATTGATCATCTTGTGACTTTCTATGGTTCCGTTTAATTTTGTTTTAAGTACATGCGTTTCGAATATATTTGTTGCTAAAGGGTTCATGTTATTAAGGGCAAGCCCGGGGGTTGATATAAATGTTTCTGTATTTCTAAGGATTTTTATAGGGTTGCGTAAAGTTGGATTTGAGGAATGTTCTAATACGTTTTTAACAGTAATCTGGGGGTCAAACAATGTATGCTGGATATTCTCATGTCCCTTATCAAATGCCATTGTAATACTATCAGCACCCGTCATACTGTGGTTAGCAACATCTGATATAATATACCCCTTTGCTTTAATTTCCCTGACTAATTGTCGTGTCGAATGTAATGAATCGTTATCACCAAAAGTCTGATTGAATATGTTATGGATGTCACCGGGATTTTGTATTGGGTTCATACCCCTTGATGCAATTGTCACTTTTCCCGTTTGTTTGTCCAGGACTGCCACAGAATAATTGGTGCTTGCTATAATTGTTTTCTTACCTTGAAACGTATCCGTAATGTATCTTTGTGCCGATTCTAAGCCTTGTTCGTTTGCTATTCTGGCACTGATGACCTGGTGTGCCAAATCGCTTTCTGCATTTGAAATAACACTATTTACTTTCGGTTCTTTTACATTCATGGTGCCACTTACAATATTATTATTTCCATCGAGACCTTTCGAATCATACATGGTGATATCATCGTAATCTGGGTGCGTTTGATAATTTCCACGTAATGTAGATTTTGAAATAATTATATCCTCGTGTTCCGGATGTGATTCATAGTGTTTTGGAAATAATTTGCTTAAGCTCGTCGAATCGGTATAATCGTCTTCTGAATATATATCAGCCATTAGCTTAATTTAACATTTATTAAAACTAATGGATGATGGTATATGATTTTTTGTTTATTGCTATGGGTATGTATGATTTACATGGGCTTGTTGAGGGTAGATAGGCCACCAGCACCGATGTAGAGGGTTTCGGAAAACTCGAGGAAAGAAATACATTCGATGTCGCTTACGGTATTCTTGAATTGAATGTTTATTTCTAATGGTGCGCCCACGCTGGAGAGGTTGAGACCGCTCAAAATTCGGGTATCTTGTACCGAGCGAAAGTTTTGTGCGAGCAAAAACATGGATGTTTCGAAATGACCAATAAACTTGTAGTCGGTAGTGCATAGAGTGTCAGCGAGATAAGGCATTTTGTCTTTCATCTCAAAGGTTGTAATGGCATTTGCTAATGCGAGGGTGGAATCTTCGTTCATGTTAACGGGGCTAAGCGGAAAGGAACGGTTTGCATACCTAAAGTTATATTGCGAAACAACTGTATCCGATGTGGTAGCTAATCCATCGACAATCGTAAATCGTCCGCCTAGGAAACGTTGATGATCCCCTTCACCGAACACATTCTTTAGATCCTGCGAAATCACTTTACGAACTTTGGATTTTTTAGAAAGAATCGAATAGATAGCTGTTACATCCTTTTGATGACTCGCGATTTGCAGATTGCATGCAGTAGAATCGGGGACGTCGCGACGATCCATAGTATACGTTGTAAAAGGGAGCATCGACCCATCATTGCTACTTACCAAAGCAGAATTGAGTCTTTCTTGCTCGCCTTCTGGTATTTTAAGGAGTTCCAGTTCCAGGCTTACATCGGTGATTTCATACTGAATATCCATACCACCACGCGTTTCGGGGAATACGGTCAGTGCAGACGATAAATACAATTCAACTGTGTATGATGCCCCTGAACTTGCTCTCATAATATCGAGGTTTACGAGGAACTTTTGGGCGTTTCCCAAAATGCCTGACTTTAGATCGTGGATGACCGTTGTATAAGTACTGTAATCGCTTTTGTCTGGTAATTCTCTTTGTTCCTTTAAGACTCGCCAGTCTTTACTCATAGAGGCCTCGCCCTCCAGTTGGGCTTTGGATTTCAAATTGTCCATCATACGAGAAAACGTGTGGTAGCGGTCGATGGATTCGAGATGCACACCGGAATCGTTCTTAACAACGAGACGATTGAATACCTGACTGGCGCCTGCAAAAACAGCCCTTGATTTGTCAGCACCAATTGCACGAATCTTGAACTTAAGATAGGTGCGTGCGGTGTTGATGCTTGAAAACCGGTAACTAGGAATGCCGAACGTAACCATTTCATTTTCTTTGTAAGAACCAGACGTGTTGGTTGGCAAAAGGGAAATACGAGATGATTCAACACCAGCCAATCCCATAACTTGGTCGCGCGTTTTAAGTCCAGGGGGTAGTGCCATCTTGTCTGTATTATATAAAAAGATTTTAATTTCAACGAGTTGGATGTCCCATGCTGTATGCAATATCAGCATACCTTCTTATTTGCTCTTGTGTCTGAATGATTTCTTGAACTTCTTCGAATACAATAACACATTTATAATCATCGATAGAATCCTGATCAAACTCATTAAAGTTTTCATCCAAAAGTATAATGTCGAAATGGGTTATCTTAGAACCCTTAAGGTCATGGAATGATAACGTTTCATTGCTATGGTGGAGATATGAAAACTTCTGGGATGTATTGGGTACGCTTTCCAAAATGTTTGTTTTCATGGCGATTCCGTTTTTCATGACATAACCATCCTTACCTAAAGAATCACTTGCCACATGGATATATTTAACATGGTTCTCATTTATTGGTATCATAATGCTCCTTATGACTTTGTTAGGACGATTGATGCATTTTGCAATCAGATAGTTGTTATTGAACAATGCCCCTTCAAAAGGAGCGCCTGCATGGTATTTTTTATTTTGCAATTCTGTGAAAACCGCCTTGAACATTCTGAAATCTGGAATTGAATCTTTTGGAAACCCCAAATGTTCCCAAATGGATGTTTCCTTTGTGTTTTCATCGTCGCGATAAATCATAAAAATGTGTCCTGAACCAGATGATTGATCCTCTGGTGTTATCGTAAACTGGAATGCATCACTGTCATACTGGATTATAACAGAAAGTGGATTCGTCTGTGCTGTTACGATTTTATGTGAAAATTGGTCAGCTATGTCCACCTCATTTCCATCTTGGTTAAATTTCCTTACCGTAATGATTTTTGTATTGCTCTCATTCGTATACACGCTTTGCAACATCGTTTGAATCTCATTGTTATCCATGTAAGGGTTGATTTCATCTTGCGGAATATTTGCTTTAAAAATCGCACTGTGCCACTGTGGGTTATTTAATGTGCCTGTATTTTTGAACTCGACCCATTGAATGCTGATGTTTTTGGTATTACTGAACGTGTTTGGAATAGAAAAGTCCTTAAGACAGACACGACTACAATGGTTGAATCCATGGGGTATTTGCACATTGAAACGTGTTCGACTATCACCCGGGTGCCTGTTTTTGCTGTCAACATGGACATACTTTAGGTTTTTGTGATCGCTCATTTCGTTTACTTATAACACAGATATTAGTTTAGATTGGAAACCAGTATCCATCGTGGAATCGGTATGAATCCTCAAAAGTTTTCTTTTTCTTTGTTTCGACTTTTGGTTCTACTTTTGGTTCGACTTTTGGTGTTTCGACGATATATGGTTCTGCTTTTTGTATGACCTTTTCGGGAACTGCTACTTCCACAACAGACGACTTTTTCGTAGCGACCCGCTTTTGAATGGATTCGGCCGCTTTAAGTCGTGCCCGAAATAGCACTTCTAACTGGGCAGGACTGCGTGGTTTCTTCACCTTTACTACAGGGGTTTCAGGAATTGTTTCAGATTCTACAGGTTTCTGTTCAGGTTCCATTACTATACTTCAGGAAATTATTTCGTGTAGCCCATAACCTGTAGATTTCCTTATATCGCCTAAAAAAAGCTAAAAGGTAAGGGTCATTCTTTTCTCAGATGCGTCTCAAAGGGTTTAAAGAAATAAATCTTTACTATAATAAGAACCATGTCATCTCTATCCAACTCCACATCTAACGCAATCATCGACAATGCATCTACCAACGCAACGCAAAAGAAAATCCTAAAAATCCCTTTGATAGAACATCAGAAAAAACCGATTGGTGGTTGTATCAAGTTTTATGAACCCGGTATGGACTATACTGCAAAAGCTGAAAAGCTGTTCAAAGCAGATGTAGGAAACATCGGAATCATATGTGGCGAAAAGAATGGATTCCTCGTAATGGATTTGGACATTTACAACAGGCCTAATGGAAAAATGTACGACGATTATGACAATGCGATTGATTACGAAAAGTTTCTTTGCAAACGTTTTGGTCGCGATTCGTATATTGTTAAAACACCAAATTGTGGATATCATATTTACTATCAGTACGCAGAACGTATTTCGGGATGGAAATCATGTGCTGGTATTTATGATTATATCGATATTCGGTCTAACGGGGGATACATCGTTGGCGAGGGTAGCAAACTCGATTTCGTATGTGATAAAAAAAATAAGCATATTAAGGGCGAATATGTCTGTATTAACGGGTCTTTTGATGCTATTACACCTATGCCAGATATTATTTTTACCTTGTATCACGATAAGGTAATGGAAAAGTCTAAGGGTAAATCAAACACCGACGCAATTAATTCGGATACACTTACCGACCTTATCCCAGATTTGGAACTTTTAGGATTTACTAATATCCGACCGGTCAACGACTATGATTTCGATTGTGACCAAAAGAGGGGTCAGCGTTGTCCCCTGTGTGGTGGTGAACATCGTAACAACCATTTTTTTATTTATGCCAATAATGTGGGGTCGTTCTTTGTTAAGAACCATAGTAATAAATGCACAAAGAAAAAGGTCAAAGGCGCGCATCAGTTTACACCTGACGAACAGTGTCTTATCGACAGTGGTGTGGATGAGGTTTATATAACCATGAAAAACCAACTGGAAAATGACCTGGGTGTAGCAAAGATTCTGGACAACGGTGTGTATTTAGTGGAGGATAGACTGTACCTACCCAAAACACAATTTATTGAACGATATGAGGACTGGATTTTGTCGGATGGGAAAACACAATTCATACACCAGTGGATTAAGGATATCAACAAAGCTAAGTTCGTATCGATGGATTTTATGCCGGGTGGTGCCCCATCAGACGTATATAACCTGTGGCGTGGATATGTTGCCAGTGACCTTACGTGCTCCACTGATGGTTCTGAAATAGACATATTCCACGAGGTTGTTCACACACTTACAGATGGCGATACCGATTACTTTGTAAAATGGTTAGCAAACCTGTTTCAACGACCGCAGGATAAACCACGAACCGCCCCTGTTTTTCGCAGTGGACAGGGTGTCGGGAAAAATAGTCTATTCGCGTTTATGGACAAAGTGATGGGGAATGGCCTATGCAATCTGCTCGGCGACCCCGATAATGACTTATTCAGCAGGTTTACCGATGCCCTGGAACGACGCAAAATGGTGGTAATAGACGAGGCCGACACGTTTAAACATTCAAAGGCACTAAAGGGACTCATCACTAACGATGAAACACGATGCGAAAAGAAAGGCATCCAACCATACAAAGTCAGTAATCTGGCTGGTATTGTGTTTCTTACAAATGAAAAAGTACCCGTAAAAATCGAATGTGACGACCGACGCTATTTTACATACGACTGTAGCACCAAACATAAAAATGATAAGGTATTTTGGGATTACTTTTATAATACATGGTCTGAAAATACCGCAAACCAAAAAGCAGTGTATGACTATCTGATGGCGGTTGACATAAGCAACGTCGACTGGATTAGTGACCGTCCCAAAAACGCATCATACGATGAAATCCGTGGGTGTGCGTTACCTATCGAAATTAAGTTCATTTCGCACCTTATCGTGTATGCTTTTCCACCACTTACAAATGGTAAATTGCCTGCATCTGAACTATACACTTTATTCGAACAATACACATCGCATCGTTCATGTGAAATTACACAGGCGGTTTTCGGTAAACGTATAGTGGATGTACTGAAAAAAGGATGTGTATTCAGCAACGGCGACACCCGAAATGCGTTTCACAAAACCAGGGGGAAAACTGGTTATCAATGGGAAATTAACAGGGAACTGGCATTTGAATGGCTGAAAAACAGCAATTATACAACCGCAGTAGAACTAACTGAAATCTGCGATGACATCGAGGGGTATAGCTTTATTGACACGTTGTAGTTTTATAAAATATTCTTAAAAACAATAGTATTAGAAAGGGTGTATGCAGTGTATGCTGGTGTACCCTTTTCTAAGACCCCCAGGAAAAATAAGACAGTGTCACATTTTTCCCCAGCCAGTTCAAAATGCATACACTTGCATACACTGCATACACCCTTATAAAATATATATATATATAGTATTTCTAATGATAACTTATGTATGACGTACAACCTAATGTTTTTTACCACTGAAAAAATGAACTGAAAAAGGGTGTATGCAAAATAAACTGCATACACCAGCATACACCTTTTGACCAATATATGTCATATATAATAAATGGGTTTAAAGATTAATCCTATATATTAATTATCCATGTTAGAATGCCCGATTGACATTGACGTCAGTAAGTTGTTCCAACACTGGGACTCATGTGATATAACACAACACACACTGAACCATATTGTTGAATACACCGGTAACCCAGATGATATGCTACAATGCCATGAAATAAAAACAAAACTTGATAAACTACAAATGAAAGTATCGGATGTAAGAATCGGTAAATACCTACGCGAATTAATCGGTATTGAAAACAAAAAAAAACTAAGCGGACAAATCTATTATTACACAGTTCGTATTAGGTCTATATAATCTATCTTATCGCAGTCATGGGTGTAGGTGGTATTGGAAAGGGCATAGGATTCACGGGTTCATTGCTCTCCTTATATACATCACTGTCCTCTGATAGCACATTCCGGTCGCATCTAAAGCAACACATTTCTATATGGGTGCATCGAGATTTAAGAAAGCATGCACTGAAACTGCCGATTATTGCAACACAGCCACCGACAGCTATGCCAACAATGTTCATAATCGCGATCGGTTCCATTATTATATCGATCTATAATAATGAAGCTGGTACTTAAAGATGAACCAAAAGCAAAAATCAAACTATTGTCAGGATCAGCCTTTGCTATCAATACTGCAGACCACTTACCCAAGTTACACCAGTGTATGATTCTGAACGGCAAAAGGGGGAGTGGCAAATCAGTAGGTGCCACAAACCTGTTACGTATGTATAAGGAATCGGGTACAATGGATCGAATACTGGTTGTCAGCCCGACGTTTGAATCCAATTACAGGCTTATGAAAGACCTGGATATCATTCCAAGTGACGTTTTTGACCCAGAAGACCCAGATGTAATCGGAAAAATAATTAAAATTGTGGAATCGGAACGTGATGACTATATAAAATATTTAGACTTAAAGGAACACTATGCCCAATTTATGTTAGATGTTAAAAACGGTAATTTATCACTGGATGATGCCCAAGACGATTACCTGCTATCTTTTTTCGATGTCAGAAATAATAATTTCCAGATGCCTGAACCAAAATACAAATGTTATAATGCAAAATCGCCACGGCCACCTGTGTTATCGTTATTCCTCGACGATTGTATGAGCAGTAAACTTTTTACAAATAGAAAATTTCCCTCGATGATCATGAGGCACAGGCATCTCGGGGCATTTAAAGACGGAGATGCCGTAGGTCTTAGTATTTTCATAGCCATCCAATCATACAAATCGACATCGGGACTACCGAAAGCTATTAGGAATCAGGCCACCAGTATTTGTTTATTCAGGACAAAGGACTTAAGCGAACTTAAACAAATTGCGGATTCATTCAGTGGTGAAATAGACCCAACGCTGTTTTTGGAATTATACGATTTTGCTACCAAAGACAGCCCACACGATTTTTTATTCGTAGACCTACACAAAAAACCAGAACAGCCATCTATGTTTAGAAAAAACCTCGATTCATATATTATCATGGAAACCGAAACAGAAACCGCTTAAAGATTTGATGTGATTTAATATATATAGTAGTATAATGGCAGTTGCAACACGCAAATCCAAAAAGGCACAGGTTGAAAAAACTACTGCACATACGACGTATATGAAAACATACCGAACCCCTGACATCAAATATAAGGAATCAAAACTCAATATCCTAAGGCGAATTAGAAAAGGTAGCGTACCGCAGGCAAAATCGTTAGCCACCTACAATATCAGCCTTAAGGAAATTAATGAATTACGGATTCATGGTGGATTACCTCCATTAGATTTGCAGATTCCATATTTTATGATGGCCAAAGACAAAGACGGTGGTTTAGGTGGAAACGATGCTGATTATTTACCGGACAACAGTCAGGTTATTCAGTTCAACGATGATTTCGACAGCGGTGAAAATGAGGTCACCAGTAACCAAACTGCTGATCCATCTGCACCCAATGCAACGCTGGTACCTACTGTTACGTATGGTTACACTATTGGTGAGATATGCATTTGGATGCAAAATAATAAAGGTTTTGCAAGTTCTAAATCAGCCACTGAAAAAAGGCCAACTACAGTTCGTCATCAGTTTGGTGATATCGATTCTACAACCGGAAAGTTTAACAATAGTGGTCGTTTGTATAATTGTATAAAATTGTTAGGTAACGATACGTATCTCGATGATATGCGATTGGCTATAAAGGATGATAAAGATGTTGCATTTATTTTGTCAGAATTGAACAAACCCCAGAAATCGTTGCTGAAAAACGTTATAACAGATAAAAAATTATCAACAATGATTCAGTATCTCGAGGCTTTACTATTGGCATTAAGAAAATACCCTGGTTTCGATGCGTTAAACAATAGGAAATACCTTATACCATATAACCAACTTAACAAGGGTCATGTCATTATGCAAGCTAAGATTTCAGCTGAAAACTTATCAAACCCAAAGGAACAATTGTATGTGATGAACTGGAAAGAATTACAATCCAAAATTACAAAGAAATACAAAACGGGAACCAAAGAAAACCTATATATCAAAATGTATAACGAATTTCCATCAAGGGACGACTTTAAGAATTTATTTATAGACGATGTCGATACACCCGCAATTTCGTATCCCACACAACAGAATTATGAGGCTATACTGAAAAATACCTTATTTGTAAGGAGCGATAAACCTACCGCAACCATCGTTTTAGTTGACTATAAAACGGTAGGCATTTACGGTAAACGAATGTATCATTTTACACCTGGATTAACAAAGGATATTAAAGCCTATATAACCAACAATCAATTAACGGCTAAAGGTACGACACGCTTACTTTTCGGCGCAACGTCGATGTCATCCTGGGTTAAAAATCTTTTGGATTCCATTGATGTACCCAACCCACGGGAGGGACAAATCAACTACCTTAGAAAGTCATATATATCATCGGCCATGAATGGTTTTAAAGGTGATGCCGAGGCCAGAATACAAATTGCATTCCACCTGAAACATAGCCCAACAGCAAGCATTAAATATATCCGTGATATCCAGAAAAAGGATTCTAATCTAAATGATATTGGTGCCATATCGGAGGATAATTTGAAATTAAGTTTAGCTGTCGAAAAAACCTATACGCGGTCGTAAAAACCGCTTAAAAAATAATGTTGTAAAGAGTAATATAAGATGAATGAACCGATTGCACCGGTGGGATACAGGCTGATTAAGATTCACAAAAAGGGGCGCAAAAATATTATAGATACTATACCTAAGGAGGATTTAACGGACACACAGATTCGCAATCGTCGTTATCGTGATAAGAACCCTGAAAAATTGGTAAATTACGCAAAGACCTATTATGCTATGAATAAGGAAAAAATATTACAACGTATGAAAGCCAATTACGATAAGAAAAAGGACATACAATGAACGTAAATAATTTTAATCTCGAGTATAAATAATGAGTCGTGTAATTAATTCCGATGCCAACATATTTATGGAAAGTATGGAAAAGGATTCTATAGATTTAATTATCACTGACCCACCATACAAGGATTATCAGTCTTGTTTAGGGGTTCAGAAATGTAAGAAAATAGTTAAAAACGAGTTTACTTTTGAAAGGTTGATAGGTCACATCGAACGTATTTTGAAACCGGGATGTCATTTTTATTTATGGTGCGATGCTTTAACATATGCGGATGCTTTTAATTGTATAAAAAATAGTAAATCCCTTAAGTATAAAAATATGCTCATATGGGTGAAAAACCACCACGGCGCTGGGGATTTATTTGGGGGATATGCACATCAGCACGAAATATGTATTTTTGGTACAAAGGGTAAGGGTAATAAGTTTGAAATTGGGAATAAACGGATATCTGATGTATTACTGAATAAAAGGGACGATGGGACGATAGGGTATTATCACAAAATCCCACCCAAGATCGGGGGTCATCCCACCATAAAGCCTGTTGAATTATTGAAATTGTTTATAAACCGGTCATCTAAAATCGGTGATATGGTATTTGACCCATACAGTGGTTCGTTTTCCACTATGAAAGCATGTATCGAATTAGGACGGGAATGCATTGGGGTCGAACTAGATTCTGAATATTGTAAGTTGGCACCTGAAATAAATAAATAAATTAAAAATAAATAAATAAAAAATAATTTCTAACTTTTCGATTTTGAAACTTTTTTCATTTTTGACTCCCCCCGTTTGACTCCCCCGATCACAAACCCACACACGCTCAGCGCTCATCAAAATGCGACTTTTTTGACTCCCCCGATTTGACTCCCCCGATCACAAACCCACACACGCTCAGCGCTCATCAAAATCACAAATATATATACGCCACGCGCTCATTTAAATCACAAACCCACACACGCTCAGCGCCCGCCAAAATCACGAACCCACACACGCCCCGCGCTTTCACTCGTGGTCAAACTGATCAGCCTCGTCAGGCGCGTGTACCTCCTCATCGTCTAACTGATCCTCATACGCGGGAAGCTCCTCATCATCGAAGTCTACCAAGTCCTCCGCCTCCTCCTCCTTGACTGCCTCCTCCTTGACCTTGACCGCCTCCTCCTTGACCTTGACCGCCTTCTTTGCTTCCTCCGCCTCGTCGAGCGCCTTCTTTGCTTCCTCCGCAAGCACCTCCTCGAATGGGAAGGCTCGAAGTCGCTCGATTTCTGCGCGCGCCTCCAACAGCTCGTTTGCGACACCCTCGGCGATCTTTTTGTACTTCTCGATCTCCGCGTCCTTGGGGTCGAGCTTTGCTTTGGTCTTTAGGACTTTGGGGAGTGGCGATGCGCGCTCGACGACATCACAGATGGCGACACTGCTGTTGTAGGCGTCGCACAGCGATACGATGCCATCGTCGTACCCGCTGACCGCGGCGCGAGCGGCCTGACGCGCACCCCCTATGGCCTCGAGGATCTTGGGAGTGAGCTCCTGTCGAAAAAGATGGGGTAAAATATTTGGGGATCACGCGTTTTAGTGGTTAGGGTTTAGTGGTAAGGGTTTAGGGTTTAGGGTTTAGGGTACACAGTTTTAGGGTTTAGGGTTTAGGATTTAGGGTGCGCATATAGATGGTCGAGGGTTTTACCTTCGTGGTGTTGTCGAGCATCCGTGTCGCGCGAACCTGGTTTTGCAGGGCACTTTGGGTTACGTTGGCGATGATCACGTACATAACGTTCCTCTGGAATATAGGTACCCACAACTCCCATGCGTGTACGTTGTCGCTGCACACGTGCCATACGTGCTCTTCCTGCGCCTCGGCCGGGAGCAGAATGAACAGTGCCGAGCACCGCCTGCCCCCCTGTTGTAGAAACTTGCAAATCGTGTTTGCGCTGCCGTGTCCGCAACAGTAGAGCCCTGGCGTTTTAGACTCGACGACCATGACGCACACAGGCCCCGATCCATCCTTGCTGGGACGCGCTTCCTTCGCTTTCCGTCCGACGAGCGCCATGTAATGCTTGTCCTCGAAAAGCAACCTGCCGTCGTGGTATGACCGATCCAATGGGCTTGTAGACTTAGCGGGTTCGATTGACGACATAGTGTGTGTAGGGTGTAGGGTTTAGGGTTTAGGGTTTACGGGTTTTGGTAGGGTGCGGGGCGGAATGAAATGAAAGTGAAACCTTTTTGAAAAGTGACGTGTTTCCATGATACCACCATCACGTTTTTGATGCATAATTTTTGTAACCATAGCCCGCGCCCCGCGCCTCGTCCGACACTTTTCTGATTTTCCCGCGTTTTCTGTAAGTAGGCCACGTCACTTTTCACAAAAGTTTCAATTTTCTTTTTAGATTCCCATGGTTTGACTGTAAATTGACTGAACCTTACCCTATTGCCACGTGTCCCCGTCTGATTCGCCCTGCCCTGCCCCCTTAAAAACACGGTATTACAAAGGGTGTATGCAGTGTATGCTGGTGTACC
>Ga0222649_1000292_pt1 | contig 17974 bp, 14 predicted proteins | sample AntAcemetagen337_FD_179865 | JGI IMG/M metagenome (GOLD analysis project Ga0222649, IMG submission 179865) | Saline water microbial communities from Ace Lake, Antarctica - #337 | ecosystem: Environmental > Aquatic > Non-marine Saline and Alkaline > Saline | place: Antarctica: Ace Lake... | reverse complement strand
CAGTTCCTGAACTAATAACCGCAATGACTACCACTGTACCGGGAGATACTATTTGGGTTAAGACAAATACAATGGCAGGGGTAGTTAATTTCAACACAAACGGCGTAAGCGTTAATCATGTTACCATAATCAAACACCATGATTTTAACCCTGTTTTTTGGAGCAAAGCAACCGTGACAGGCTCACACATCACATTAGACGGTTTGACGTTTAATGGAGGCTTAGAATTAACATCATTTGATACCGACGTACTTAATTGTAATCTATTTTCACCGCTAACACTTAATATTTGCACATCTCCAACTGTTGAATATTGCACATTCACGGCAACTGGCACAAATGTAGTGATTGATATTATTTGGCCGTATGGGAAGAAGTACATGACCAACTGGATAATCAATAATAACATCTATAACATTGCACCAAAAGTAAGATTTGCTGGATTGAACAGGAGCGAATGGCGTATTAGTTATGATAAATTTGATAAAAATTCAACTTTTAATATAAATGCCGAATAAAGAACACTTAGTAAACTTAGGAACTGCTCTATCTGAATTATTTTTAAGAAGTTATGCCTCAATCATAGGAATTTTTACTATGATTGCAGGCTATTTCTTACCAATACAAGAAACTATACACATTATATTATTCTTTTTTATTTTAGATGTAATTTTTGGATACAGAGCAGCACATAGAAAAGATAAAACAGTTAAATTTAGTCCTAGAATTATATGAGATAAAACAATTCCTAAAATGTTAATCTCTTTTCTATTGATTATTACTGCTCATATGTTAGACGGTATTAGTCCAAAAGGAATAATAACAATACGAGAAGCAGTTGGATGATTTGTGGCAGGATTAATTTTAACTAATGTATGACAAAATATGTTTGATTCAGTAGAATGAAAGGGAATAAAAGGAATTTTAAATATAATTTTAAATAGTGTATATGAAAAGTTTAAGGTTAAAGTTGATTAGGATGAAATTAGAACCCTCTTATACAGAGGGGGTTCTAATTAATATGACAGATAATGAAATCTTATTTGATACTTTAGAAGATAGGATTAGAGATATTAATGGGGATGGGGATTTATTAGATGAAGGTGAAGAAAAAGTATATGGAGAAACAGCAATACCTTACTCTAAAAAAGGGGAGCCATATAAACTAATAGTAACTAATTCTCCTAAATTTTCAAAATTAGCTGGTAAACCTGTTGATATGGTGTTAGTAAAAGATGTTCCTCATTTTACAGGGATTAGATTACATTGAGGGGCTACTGCTGTACAATCTGCAGGATGTATATTAGGAGGTAAAAAAACATCAGACGGAAGATTGAGTAATATAGGGTACACTAAAGATATGGTCGGCCTATTAAATAAATATGGCGGAAAAGCAACATTAGAAATTATATAATATGAATAAATATTTAATATTTGGAGGAATAACAACAATCCTAGTTACACTTTTATTTTTACTTTCTAGCCAATATATAAAAGTAAGAAATGATAGAGATAGAATATCTAAAAATCAAACATCACTTTTAAAAGATTTTGAAGTAAATGAACAGGAAAATAAATTAACTGTTGAGAAATTAATTCTTACAAAAAAAGAGATTAAGGTATTACTTGAAAGTAATACTAATTTATCAGATAAAATAAAAGATGCTGGAATAAAAATAAAGAGATTAGAATCAGTGATAGAAACTAAATTAAAAGTAGAAGTACCTATAAAAGAAGTTTTTAGAGATTCAATTATTAATAAGATTGATACAATAAGATGTTTGAAAATAGATAATGAATTTTTATTTATTGATATTTGTGATAATATTGAAAGTGATAATCTAATAATTATCCCAATCGAATTAGATCAATTTGGAGAAGTAGTTCCTAAAAAATTTATTTTCAGATGGATATTATGAGGAATAGAAAGCATAAAAGCAACAACTATTACTGATAATCCGTATGTAAAAATAAAATATAATAGATATATAGAAATAAAAAAATAATTTATGGATAAAAAATATAGCTCTATAATGTTTTTACAGTCATTTGATTTAGATAATTCTTTTATATTAAATGATATTGAAAATTTGGAAGGAATAGAGAAATTGACTAAGTTGGGTTATAATATAGGTAAAAGTAAAAACCTCAATTCAGATGATAAAAAGTTAATGTATGACTTAATTCAATCCGATATAAATAATATAAATAAATCAAAAAATGTTGTAGAAAGTGTTGAAAAATTAAGTCTTTTATCGAAAATAATGCCTTATATATTTGATACATTTGTTCTTTTCATTTGGGGAATGATGACTATTTATATTGTTGGAAGATGAATGGGGTTTATTAATGTTACAAGTACTTTTGATATGAGTGGTATATTAGGAATATATTCAGGGATAGTTTCATTAGCTACTATGGTTATCCAATATCATAGAGGGTCATCTGCTGGAAGTGAGAAAAAAGATGGAGTAATATCTTTATTAAAAAAATAATATCAACAAAATTAAACATTAAAATCTTATTTTACAGTAAATATTATTAATATTATGATTTTATACAATTAAAAAAAATAATTAATGGTATATTTGCAATAAGTATATAAAATAAGAATAAATGTTTAATGTTTAATTAAAAGTAATTATGGATGGATTAGATGACATTTTCGATGAAGATGTGGATAATGAAGAAATTATAAAAGAAGAAGAAATAATTTTTGACCCAAAAAATGAAGAAATTTTTGAAGATAATAAATCTTCTTTAATTTTAGAACTTTTAAAAGGAAAAGGATTGGAAAATTCCGAGATAACAGTTTTAGATGAAGATGATAATGAATCTAAGATTGATTTTTTCTCTCTAAGTATGGAAGAGCAATTAGAAATTTTGAAAGATTCAGAAGAAAAACAAGTTTCTAGTTTTTCGGCTTCTTCAGAAGAAGAGAAATTCCTAAGTAAATTAAGAGAAGAAAAGGTAGGTATTGATGAATATTTAGAAAATTATAAAAAATCAATATTAAGTGAATCAGAAAATACCGGCCAAGCGTACAATATTGATTCATATGATGATAATGAATTATATTTGTTAGACTTAAAAGCAAAATATGATTTATCAGATGAAGAATTAGAAAAAGAACTTACACGAGCTTTGGAAGATGAAGAACTATTTAAGAAAAAAATAGTTAAAACAAGGCAAGAATATAAAGATCTAGAAGATCAGTTTAAAAAGGACGAAGAAGATAAGTTTGAGAAAGATAATCAATTAAAGTATGAAGAGTTTTCAAATACCATGATAAACTCAGCTGTTAAAAATTCAGAATATTACGGTATTGAATTAGAAGATTCTGAAAAAAATAGTGTATTATCTGATTTATTAGAATTAGATGATAAAGGGATTAGTAAATTTTATAGAGATATAAGTAATCCTGATAAACTGTTTGAAGTAGCTTGGTTTAGTAGATACGGTAAGGATGCTTTTTCGGCTTTACAAAATGCGTATGAATCTGAGATAGCTAGACTTAAAAAAGATGTAAAGAAACCAGTTGTTATTAAAAAAAATAATGACAAAAAAGACGAATGAAACAGTGTTTTCAATTAAATAATTAAACAAAGATTAAAAAATGTTAATAGCAAGTTACGTAAACGTAAAGCCTGAAATGGCACACAGTAGAACTTATGAAGATTTCTACAAATTTTTAGGAACTCGTCCAAAGATGATGGGTGTTATGGCTCGTATGTACACAAGCAATACCGCCACTTTTCTAACAGAGGGTTTAAACAATACTTATTATAATGATAAGTCAATTAATAAATTTCAACCAATTAATTCCCTACAAATTGACTGGGAAGTTGATATTGAATTTATTAAACAAGTTATTTTTGCAGCAGAACCTATTGGAAACGGTAGTGGTGGTGCAGATATTACAATGTTTTTCACAGAACGTTACTTTGAAAAATATGATACTTTCATAATTGATGAATCTCGTCAACAAGCAATTGTAAAGAGTATTCCACAAAGGAAAGCAGATAATTATTGGGAATATACTGTTCAATTAATTGACAGTGATTTCTCTGCTATTTTAGATGTGGAAGCTTGTCAAGTAGGAAAATCTACTAGGTTCTTATCTAATATTATGCCTGAATACCATGAAGAAGGTTATATTAAATATCAAAGTAATATTGAGAAACATAGACAATGGATTACTGAGCATAGAGTTGATGTTAGTGCATCTTCTAGATATTCTGCGTTGGAAGATCAATTTATTAAGATTGCTGAAGGCGAAGGAGCAGGAGAATTAAAACAAAAAACGTTCAAATTGAATAAAATGGAACGTGATTTATTTGATTCATTCCAAACTGTAAAAAATAACCATTTACTTCGTGGTAAAACTACTATGGATAGAAATGGTAAATCTACTGTAATTACAGAAGATGGTAGACCCCTAATTGCTGGTGATGGTTTGATTCCTCAAATAGAGCGATTTGCTTCTAAATTTAAATTTGCTAAAATGAACATAACTGTACTTAATACAATTATGAGTCAGATGAACGCAAAAGCCGCTGAAGCAACTGGAAATCATTACACTTTTGTAATTAATGACCTTTTCTGGACTGGTATTAATCAAACATTAGGAGATTGGTTGAAAAATTGGAATTCTGTTCCAACAATGCTTTACTCTAAAGCAGAAGGTAAAATGACAGGTGTTGATAATCCTCTTAAAGTAGGTGCAACATTTACAAGTTATGTTATTAGCGGTAATACCGTTACTTTTATGGTAGACCGTGCTTTGACTAAAGAATATCCTACAAAAGCTTATGGTATTTGTCTTGATATGTCTCCCGATATGTCTACAAATGAACCAGCTGTTGCAGCCTTTACTTTAAAAGGTGCAGAGTTTCTTACTTCTAAATATCCTGGTGTAGGTGGTGTAGATGGCAGAACTTCGGGAACAGTTAGTTCTCCTGTAGCTGGATCAAAATTAATTAACTCTGGTTATTCTGGAATTGTTAAATTTGCTCCTTTCAAAAGTTTTATTGCAGAACAAATATAAAATAAATTGGGGAGGTAATTCTCCCCAATTTTTAAGATAATTAACTTTAAGATGATTTTAAAATAAAATAAAAACAATGATTAATGAGTAATGTAATAGTTATTAGAAGTGTATATGGTAAAGTAAATCAAACATATTATATTCAACCTTGCCCCAACCCAAAAACTGGAAGACTGCCAGAGTGTGTAAAACCAATTAATGCTAATGGAGATATGATTTTATCCGAATTAGATTTATCTGAAATGAGTCTTGGTAAAAAACACTTTATTAAAGCAGATCATGTATTTGAAATAGTAGATGGTACTTCTTTTGATCTTGATGATTATATTGAAGCTGCTAACTGGGAAGCTATAAAATATTGTAATTGGATTGCTAAGGACAGATTTGAAAGAGATAATAATGGTGAATTAGTTATAGATGGTAACGCTAAAAGATACGGTGTTGCTGATTTATACATATATAGACCCGGAGAAATAGCAAAAATTAAAATTACTAAAAAACAGCTAGTTCATAGAGCTTGTACTTATATTTATGAGGATTCAGAAGCAGAGAGAATTAAAAAAGCAAGAGTTTTAGGAAGAGATTTAAGAAAAGCTATTCCTGCTGATATAGAAGACTATCTAATTGATTATGCAGAAAAACATCCTAAAAAGATGTTAGATTTGTATGAAGGAGAGGATTGGAAAATGCATTTATTTATACTCGATGCAGTAGAAAGAGGTGTTATTGGAAGGTCTGACGGTCTTTATAAATATGATGATAAAATCCTCGGAGCATCTATGGAATCTACTATAATTTTCTTAAAAGATATAAGATTTAAAAAGATTTTAGATTCTTTAAAAAGAGAAACTTATCCAGAATTAATGACAAAAGCTGAAATAGATAGCATAAATGAAAATGCTTTAACAGGTACACCGCACGATCCAAAGAAACCAAAAAAATAAAATAAAATGACTTCAAAAGAAATCTTCGAGTATGCTTTAGTAGAACTAAATAAGAAAGAAGCACCAAGTCTTTTATTAGAAGATTATAATTATTTTATTAATAAAGCTGTTAATCAGTATATTAATAAAATGTATAATGCTTATAATATAAATCAACAAAAAACAGATGATTTAAGAGTTTTAAAAGCATCTTCTATATTAACTCCAGAAATAACTACTAATTCGGCTATTTATATAAATTCTAATTTAAATACTAATATAGCCGGATTTAATTTACCTGATGATTATTTACATATTTTAAATTGTATTGTAGAATATAAGTTATTAAAAAATTATAAATGTTATAATAAAGATAGTTTTTGGCAACAAGGTGCTAAAAGATTAACTTCTGATATGCATTCTCAAATTATAAATAATTTTTATCTTAAACCTTCTTATAAAAATCCCTATTATTTTATAAATAATACAAATTATATACAATATAATGATTATTTTTTTAATGTAAAATTTAGTACTAATAATTTACAAGTAGGGGATTATATAATTTTTACAATAAAATCAAAAGAAACTTCTGATTATAAGATGATTTATGACCCTGGAAATGGGGATGATTATCATTTTTCTAGCTATTCAAGTTTAACCCATAAATTAGATGGTCTTTTGGGGATTTATTTTCCTTATGATAGTGAAGGATTAGAAGTAAAATTTCCAGATATTGTTTCTATTAATTCAAATACTGAGTCGGTAGAAATAACTTATCCAGATTTTACAAAAAAACCATATAGTAGATATGGAAATTCTTCTAAAGTTAGAATGGAGATTAGATATGGAAAAGATGATAATACTTTTAAGTTAGAAAAGATATATGTGGATTATTTAAAAAGTCCACAATTTATTAGATTAACACAAGATCAGATAGAAGAAGTGGAAGATAATTCACAAGTAATAGAGTTTCCTGACTATGTTTGTCAAGAAATAATTAATGAATTAGTAAGTCTTTTAATGGAAAATGCAAGTGATCCACGTATTCAATCACATATTCCAATTAATACAAGCATTCCCAACCCTGCTCAACAACAACAGGGTAGATAAATTTAAAATTAAAATACATAAATAAAAAAAATGTATCAATTTACAACAACAAATATCATCAACTCCGCTCTAGATTCAAACGGAGTTACTGCAAAATATAGTGGAACTACCACTGTATTAAACATTCCTAGAGTAGGAAATTTCAAAAAAGATAATATTGTATCTGTTTATAAGAGAGCTTATTCTGTAGGTATTAAAGAGGTTGCAACTGTGACAGTTCCCACAATTGCAGCTGGAAAAGTAGCACAATTACTAGTAAATATTAAGTTAGAACAAAGTGCCAATGCCGAATATGGTAATGTTCAAATTTATTTTCAAAAACCTGTAATTGTAGAAGTTATTGCCACTGGTAATTTTACTACTGATGCCACTAATTTAGTTAAACAATTAAATAGTTTAAAAGATAGATTTGGTTCTTCTTATATTACTGCGACTTCTAGTGGAGCAACCATCACTTTAACAGCTAAAGATAATAACCAAAGATTAAATGCAGTAAAAGTTTCAGAAGAAGATACTTCTGTAAATACTATAATTGATCCTCAATATAAATCAGTAGCTACTGGAACTGTAACAGTTGCTGGTAAACTTGGTTTTGGTGACGATGAATATATGTTAAAAAGTATCAGAATCCCAACCATTGAGAATAATATGCCTTATGGTATTGCAGCTGATGAACGTCCTGTTTTAGGAGGTAATTATACTCAATACACTCTACGTTATTCAATTGATAAACAGTCAGATGGTATTCTTTCAGGATTTAAGTCTGTAACTACCCATGTATTTTATGTTCTATCTTCTTTAGTAACTGCTTTTGAAGCAGAAGTAGAAAAAACATTTCCTGGTATTGTTACCGTAGGTACTCAAACAGGTGCTGGAGCATTCACTATTACTGGTGATGATAGGCTTAAAGTAGGTGAAAAAACTACTTTGGTAGCTAATACTCCCGGTACTATTGCTTGGGGCACTAGTGCAGCTGGAACAGCTACTGTAGTTGCTGGAACAGGTGTTGTAACAGGTGTTGCTGCTGGTACTGTTACAATGACAGGTACAGCTTCTCCAAGTGGAAAAGTAGCTACTTTTGTAATAACAATTACAGCATAATAAACATAATAACCTTAAAAAGGCAGGCGGAAAACTTCTGTCTGCCTTTTTTTATTTAAAATAAATTGTATGATACATAAAATAGCATCAGCTATATATAATGATGTAGTTTCTGGTTTAGCGGGTGTAAATAGTAATCCTGCAATATCAATGGATCAACTCGAAGATGATGTAGTAGATGAACGTTTACAAATAATAAAAGAGTATTCTTTTAAAGGAATAACGCCTACTAAAGATTTAATGATTGCTATTAATTGTGTAAAACTTGATTGTCTATCTTTAGACAAATGTCCTTGTGGAACAGATTTTACTAAACCAGAATTACATTTTGAAATACCACAAATAATTAATGATTATGGTGAAGATGGTGTTTCTTATTTAGGAGCTGTTAATAAATCTCAAAATTATAAAATTTATACAGATATAAATGATTTTAAATACCATACATATAAAAGAAGAGGTTCTGAAAAACCATATGGTTTTATAGATGTTACTCCCAATAAAAATAATATGTTAGATGGTTGGTTATTTAATGCTCCTTTTACTAAATTAATTTCAGTAATCATGATTCCAAAAGATCCTAGACAATTAGATGAATATGGATGCTGTGCTGGAGATAATGTTGAAAATTATACATTTCTAACAGCTGAAATTAAGAAAAGGTTAACAGAAAAGAAATTAAGATATTATAGAAGTTTTTTAGCTTCACCACAACCTAATAACCAAGTAGCAAGATAGTATGAAAAAATATTCATTTAATACAGCATATACCCAAGCAAGAGATTTATACGGAGTTGAAATGACTCAAGATGATTTTGAAAACTTAGGAATGATAGCTTGGGGAAGAATTGGTAATAATTATTATAAATTATATAGATATTATTCAGAAGCACAACAAGATGAAAATAAAGAATATTTTATAGAACTCCCTTGTAATGTGGATGTTATAGAAGCTGTCACAGCTAGCTATGAAGAATACCAAAAAACAAGTTCTACTGAATCCTATGGTTTTGTAACAAGCAGTTATGGAGAAGAATTTATAGAGAGTAGGAAACATAATACAAGTTCTTTATATGCTCCCGGTAAATTTGTAAAATATACTTTAGTTGATAATAGAATTTACATTGATAAATTTACTGGACCAATATGTATATTATATAAAGGGTTTATAGTAGATGAAGATGGGCTTCCATCTTTAAATAGTAAGGAAATTGATGCAATTGCAGTATTTTGTGCTTATACTAAAATGTATAAAAAAGCAGTAATTACCACAAATGGAAATTTAATGCAAATAGCCATGACTCTTAAAGCAGATTGAAAAAATTTATGTACACAAGCAAGAGTTCCAGAATATATTAATCAAAATGAAATGGATGAAATATTAAATGCTTCTACTTCTTGGGATAGAAAAAGATTTGGTAAGTCATTTAAGCCATTTAGATAATGCGAATGTTGTTTAATCATGGGATAACTCCCGAAGAGATATATACAAATACTCCAAAGAGAGTAATAGATAAAAATTGAAAGTGATTTATTGATCGTTATGGAATAACTAGTAGCTATTCAGATGCTTTAGCAGACCCATTTAAATATTGTTTTGCTTTAATCATCAATAAAATATTAGAAGAAAAAGTTAGATTTAAAGTTCCTGGAGCGCACGAAGCTTATTTTGATTTTGAAATTGTTTCTGGAGATTTATTTACTAAGCATCGTCAAAATGGAAGATTTCAAAATATAGATTTTATTGAATCTGATTTTACAGGATATGCCTTACGATACTATTTTAAGCACGGTGTGCAGCAAAAATCATACCCAATATATCTTGGAAGTGATCTGAAAAAAAAGTTCTTAGAAAACGTTAATAGTGGTGTCAATTATTATACAACAAAAGATTTAACTTTAAATGATCTCGTTCCAGAAGTTCAAGAAAAGTTTAAAGAATTATCTTTAAAAGAAGTCAGATCTTTACTTTTACATGGTTTTAGAAGATTACATGCGTGTATGAAGTTTGGTTGTGCAATAACAATAAATACTTCTAAAATTTTAAATTGTTATGTTTATATAGGAAGTATAACTATGCAACCTAAACAACAAATCATAGCATATAGCAAAAGACGAGATAGAAAACTTAGAAAAATAGAAGGGTGACAAAGATTACCTTTTGACGGATATTATTACATAGGATTAACTGAAAGTAAACTAGAAGAGTGAGTTAATGATAATAAAAATGCTAGATCTTTACTTACTTTTAAAAGAGTTATTCCTAGAAAAATAATTAAAGAATTATATTACAAAGCACCAGTTGTATATATATTTAGAATAGAATTAAAAAAATTTAAAGGCTGGTCACATTGAGTAGTAGAAAAGAAATATAGAAATGTTACTTATATGGGAAAATCAGTAGAACGTAAATTTATAGAAGAAGATGTCACATGGAAAGAATTAATAAAAAATTATGAAACAAAATAGCATAAATACTTTTAATGAAGGTTTAAACTATGATTTAAATCCATTAACTACTCCAAACAATGTTTTAACAGATGCCATAAACGCAACATTTTTAACATTTAATGGGGATGAATTAGTATTACAGAATGATGCTGGAAATGCTAAAATACCAATTCCTGGAACTAATGATGAATTTGTAACTCTCAATGAAGGATTTTATCCTATAGGAATGAAAGAATATGGTGGAGTGCTATATATTATTTCAGCATTTACCAAAGAAGATACCTCTACTTTTTTTAATCTATTTAATCTATATTTAAAAGATTCTTTTGTTTATAATGTAGAAAAAGATGCAGAAGGAGATTATACATCTAATACAAGTTTTTATAGGGCAAAAGAAAGTAATCAAAATAAACCCCTCCCATTAGAAGGTTCTAATGAAAATTGAGAACTAGTCGGAAATTATATAGATTACATAAATTATAATAGTCAAATACAGTTTGGTAGTTATCCAAGTCCAGAAGCTGGAGGTCCTACAACATACCCAGGAAAAGGTATTAATGGTGAAACAGCCTTAAATTTATTATATAAATCTATAATTATAAATGATTATAAATTTAAATCCGGAAGATACATTAGTTTTAAAGATTTAATAGTAGGGAGTGATAATATCTCTTATTATGATAATAATAATATTTATCACCCTAAATTTTATAAAGTAAAACTATTACATCAAATGACTAATGGTTTTATAGATATAACTGATGATATTTGGAAAGAATTTATAAAATATAAAGTAGAAAACAATATAACATTAAATGATTATTGATTTAATGATAAAGAGGAGAGTTTTAGGTATTATTGTCCACATCAATATAAAGGAAAATTAGCTATTTTTACAGAGATAGAGGAATTAAAAACTTTTAAAGTTTGAGGGCCAACATTAGTAGATTATAATTCTAATGATGAAGATAATGAATACACTTTTACATTATATGTAAAAGTAGAAAGTTTTGGATATGTAGATTGTAAATATGCAAATATTGAAATTTTTATAGATAATGAATTAATAAATACATCCACCGCTGAAGTTATTAATGAAATTGTCACATTTATAATAAAAAGACCTGGAATAGACAGAGAAAAATTAATTGAATTTACATTAACTCCTAAGATATATTTTAATAACCAAGATATAACAATATCAATTCCTAAAGAATACATAAATAAATTTACTATTAAAGGAACTAGAATACTTACAAGTGAAATAGATTTTGTTAATTTTAAAGCTGATGAAGATTTTTATGTGTGTAATCCACAAAATAAAGGTTTTGGATGATATACTAAATATATATTAGTTGATGGTTCAGGAAATAATTTAGATAGCAATTTTCTTCTATCGGAAGAAAACAAGTATATTTTTAATACTAGTGGTTATACCCCTGAACCAAATGAATTTATTTTAGCTACTTATGAAATAATTAATAATAAACCTGTAATTTCTAATATAGTTCTTCCTATAAATAATAATGTTTTAACTTCTTTTGAAAAACTTATAATACAAAATGAAATACAGGAATGTTTAAATACTATTACAATTAACTTTAATTTCCCAATAGGAACATTCATTCCAAATATATTTAAAACTAACGAAAACCCTATTGATTTAATTGCCTCAAATAATAACAAAACATTTACTGGGTATTGTAAACAATCGGACTATAATGTAGAATTAGAAATTGATGGATATAGGCCAATTTTAGAAACATTTACAATGTTAAATGATAATGTTGTATTAAATTATGTTCTTATTAGTGATTTTGGTAATCCTGTTTTTCCTAATTTTAATGTTCAGTATGTTCTTGGGGATAGTACAAATATTACTGGTGTATATATGCCTGGTGTATGATTTCCTTCAATTAGAATTTCTGATATAACTTTTATAAGAGGATATGGTATTCTTAATTTAAAGAGTGGTTCTGGGTTCATTCCTGTAGGAATTATGAAAGATATTATATTTTATTTAACTCCATCTGAATATGATGTTTTTCCTGTAGATGAAGGATATAACCTTTTAGTTTCGGAATCATGGACTTATCCAATGCCTAAAAGCTTGTTTAATTTTGCAGGAATAGCGTTGGGTTATGAAGGAACTCATAATGGACAAGTTTACTCTTTGTTGGATACAAGTTTATATAATAATATTAGTGGATTAGATAATCAATATATAAAAATATTATCACCATCATCTAATGATTTTTATGTATTTGAGCGTGTTACAAATTTACTTACTTTTTAATTATGGCTTTACCTAATATAACACTTAATATTCAAAATACTATACATGGGATTCCCGAAGATGGGAATCTCTTGTATAAATACCAACCTTTTTCTAATCTTAAAATGTTGGAACCAAATGGAGACACTGGTTTAACTAATTTAACTCTAGATGCAAAAGATGCTGGAGTTGATATAACTAAACCAATACAAATAGATACAGAACTTTCTTATGATGATTCTGTCAATTTAATAATAAATGATGCCGTAAATCCTTTAAAAATAGTAAATACAAGATTTTATTTAACTAATTCTAATTCCTATAAAATAGGGGAAAGAAGGGGAAATTTAGATACTAATATTTATACGACAGATAATTTTAAAATAGAAACAGGATTAATAAAAACAGTTAGAACTATAACATCTATTGATTTTTTAGGAATTGAGGATGGTGGAACTATGTCTGTTGGATCTTATATTTTTTATTTTAAATTAGCTGATGCAGATGGAAATGAATCTGATTTTATTGGGGAATCTGGAAAAGTAGTATGTCATATTGGAGATATTAATAAACCTAAATCTATTAGAGGGGGAATTTTACAAGAAAATAGTAGAAAATTAATTAAATTTAGATTAAATAATTTAGATCTTGCTTACGATTATATTAATATTTATTACACAAAAACATCTGGAGACGGAGAATCAGAATTTCAAAGTTCTTTTAAAATAAATGATAAATATAAGATTACAAATAGTGATAATGAGATTAATATAACTGGATTTGAAGAACATGTTGAAATAGATCCTACTGAAATAAATATTAAATATACTTCGTTTGATTCAGTTAAAACAAATGAAAATTGTCAAAACATAACTTTTGCTGGGAATATAACTAATAATTATGAAATATATAATACTTTAGAAAAATATAGTTTACTAATAACTCCTCAATTAATAACTGATAAAACTATTGGTAATTTAAACAATTCTTATGTGGAATCATATCCCGATAATGGATATGAATATTTTAATTCTAAAAATATTTATTATAAATTAGGATTATGAGATGAAGATATTTATAGATTTGGAATTGTTTATATAATGAATAATTATTCTCTGTCTCCTGTGTTTAATCCGAGAGGGATAAAAGAGTTAACAGAAACTCCAAATTTTAAATCTTTTAAAGTCGAAGATACTATAAATTGAGAAGAAGACTATATAATAGAGGGAACTGATGAAAATGTAAAAGGTGTTTTTAAAGTAAATTTAAATGACTATAATACTTTTAATTATTCAGAACAATTAAAACCAATTGGAATTAAATTTAATTTTTCTGAGAATGTATTAGAAGGAAATATTTTAAAAGGACTAAAGGGGTTAAAAGAATTAACAAAGGGATTTTTTATTGTTAGGCAAAAAAGAATCCCTACTATTTTAGCACAAGGAGTGGCTATATCTACTTCTGAAAAATCATACACTCCTGCAATTAAAGGATTTTTTTATGATAGTACTAATGGTCAGCATAATAATTGATCTTTTTCAGAATCATTTTTACACAAAGATTATACTGCATCTGTGGCTAATCAAAAACCTATTTTAGGAAGGGGGTTATTTAAAATAGATTCTATAAAAAATAACGCATTAGTTTGTCCAGAAGCTTCTTTAAAAATTTCTACATTTAATTCTATTTTCAATTCCTCTGAATTTTTATTAAAGAGATTTAAATATAAAAGTTCTGGAATATTTATAGATAATGAAGCTAAAAAAAGTATATTTAATTTAGGAGATTTATCTCCATCTTTAGATAGATCTGAAATAAAATCTAATTTATTGTTAATAGAGCCAGGAATAGAATTAATCAGTAACGAAAATGTAAAATTCTCTTCTAAAATGGGGGATGCTTCTGATGGATTTCTTCATACAGATGCTAATTTTGGATCTATAGAAGACCCAAATAATTCTACAAATTCTTCTGGAGATTTATTAACAAATTCAGACTGGACAGATAGTGTTAGTAAATTAAGGGGAGAATTTAATACATATATAGGAAGTACTAAAGAACTTAGTCATGGTCAATATTATAATATAATGCAAAAAGATTATGTTTCTAGTAGATGGAAAGATTATTTTAAAATAAGATACAATGATTCTTCTCCTTTTATGGCAGCCAGTGACAGGTATTCTTGAGATAATATAGATAATAAAAGTACAGAATCTATTTATAGAGGGGATTGTTATATTTGTACCTATTCACATAGAATGAACTGAAATTTTATAGATCCCCAATCTCCAACTAATCGTCAAATAATTGACCCTTATACATGATTTAAAAATTTTAAGGTGGAAGTAACTAATATTAAAATAGAAAATATTAATATTGGCACAACAGCTAATCCTAAGTTTGAAGAAGTTGTAGTAGAGGATGATTCAAATTCATATGTAAAAGATGATACTAATACATCAGAAGTTTCTAATGTTTTATCATATAGAAAAATATTAGAATTATTTACTTATAAATTTACTGGAGATATTACTACTAATGATTCTTCATCTTTTTTAGAGACCATCGGATTTAATAAGTTTAAAGGAGTTGTTACACCAAAAGGAAGGAAATATAAAAAATATGCTGAAATTAGTGGAGAATTTGGATCTACTAAAATGAATAGAGCTGATATAAATGCAGTTGGTTTAGGGCATTGAATTACATTTAAAATTTGTAGTAATATAAATCTTTCTATGAGAGACTTAGATTTTTCTAACCCTCAAGAAGAAACCATTCATAAACAAAAAAGAGGTTTTTATCCTTTTCAAGATGCATCTCCTAATAATAAACTACCTGAATCAAATGTTATAAATTCTGGTATAAGTAAATCTTTAGGAGACAAGTATTATTTTGCTATTCCAGAAGTCCCTTTTATTAAAACCAGTTTTACAAATAGAATATATCATTCTAATTTATTGTTAGAGTCTTCTTTTAAAAATGGAAATAGAGTTTTTAAATCCAATAATTATCAGGATTATACAAATGAATATGGGGCATTAATAAAATTAGTAGAATGGTACGGAACATTAGTAGCTGTAATGGAACATGGAGTAATAATGATCCCTGTTAATGAGAGGGCTATGGCTGCTAATGCTAGTGGAGAAAATGTTTATATTAATACAGATAATGTACTGCCAAAAAACCCTAAAATTATTTCTAATACATTTGGCTCTCTTTGAGATGGTTCTATTATTAAAACTTCTCGTTATATATACGGTGTAGACACTGTTGGTAAAAAAATATGAAGAACTAACGGAGAGACTTTTGATACTATATCAGATTTAAAAATACAAAAATTTCTTAATGACAATATGTCTTTAAAAACATCAGATCAAGATAATTTTGTTGGGGTTAAATATGTAAAAACTATGTATAATGCTTTTAAACAAGATATTATATTTACAATGGTTTATGGTAAAAATGAGTGAGTTTTATGTTGGAATGAGTTATCAGAAAAGTGGATAACAAGATATTCATGATTTCCTGAATTTTCAGAAAATATTAATAATATTTTTTATACATTTGCAAGTAAGAATAAATACTTAGAAAACTTTAATGTTTTATATAAACACGGATTTGCAGGAAACGAAGAAGAGGTTATGGAGATTAAACCTACTTATTGGTATGACAAACAAGAGCCTTTTGAATTTGAATTTGTAGTCGTTGGAACACAAGGAATTCAAAAGATTTTTAATAATTTAAAAATTATATCTAACCTAGCAGAACCTGAATCATTTTATTATGAAATTGTTGGAGAGGGTTATGAATGAAATTTATATAAAGAAGTTATAATGTGAATAAAGTCTAAAGTATCTAATATAAATGATATGAATAATTTATATCTATATTTATTACAAAATGATTTAGGGGCAATAAGATTTATTTATAATAATTTTCCATCTTTTAGTAACGAGTTAGATTCTTATAGATTTAAAAAACTTCCTTATATCCCAGAAATGTTAAAAGATAATTTTGTTTATGATAGATCTTCTAATATCTATAAAGATTTTAATATCTATAAAGATAATAGAACAAAAAAGAATTTGATTCAAATTTATCAAAAAGGAGCTAATATTAAAAAAGAAGGTAGATTAAAAGGAACTATGCAATATGCAGAAGATGCTTGGGACGTCCAAATAGAACCTATATCTTTTAAATATGCTTACTTAAAAAATAATCAATTATCTTTTTCAAATAATGTGGAATCAAGAATACGTGATAAATATATGAAAGTTAGAGTAAGATATAATGGAGAAAAATATGCAATAATTACAGCACTTAATACTTTCTTTACATTAAGTTATACATAAAATGAAGAAAATTAAAAAATTTCAATATGGTGGTCAGCAATATACGGCTGACTACCTTTCTAAGAATACAATATTAGATTCTACAGGGTGACAATATGCACAGTTAGATCAAGGGCTTAATCAAAATCCAGGATTATTTGGTAGTAACATGAAGCCTATGAAATCTTTAGGAACAAATAGTATAAAATTAAATTCTGGTTTAAAAGGTCCTAGTACATCAACTCTTAAAACAGGTGCAGTTAATACTAAAAAACCTTCCTCAAATTTTAATGCTTGGGGAGCAGTTGGTCAAGGAGCTGATTTGGTTAGTAGTTTTATCCCAGAAACTAATACTGATGAAACTGTTAAAGGTCTTAATTCAGGGTATGACGCAGCATCTTCTGCTGTTATGGCCATTCCAGGATGGGGTACTATTATAGGCGGAGGAATGAAAGTAGTTGGCGCTTTAGGAAAAGGAATTGATGCAGCGTCAGGTGGAAAAACAACTATTATGAATCCACAATCTTTTGGGGATAAATTTCTTTCTAGTAGTTGGGGTAAATTTTTAAACCCTGCTATGGCAATAGGAAACTCCCTTAGTAAAAAAACAGTAAAAGGCACAGATAAAGATTTAGAAAAAAAGATTAGTAATCAAGGATATAATGTAGAAAGTGTTGCGGGTGCAGAATTTGGTGGACTTAATCAATTAATTAGTAGAAAGCAAAGAAAAAGA
>Ga0222649_1000286_pt1 | contig 18122 bp, 30 predicted proteins | sample AntAcemetagen337_FD_179865 | JGI IMG/M metagenome (GOLD analysis project Ga0222649, IMG submission 179865) | Saline water microbial communities from Ace Lake, Antarctica - #337 | ecosystem: Environmental > Aquatic > Non-marine Saline and Alkaline > Saline | place: Antarctica: Ace Lake... | reverse complement strand
AAGTCCATACGTCTGTATTAAAATCAATAGCTTTATCTAGTGTTAGTTTTAATGAAGGATTTCTACGCAACAAACCTTGATCAAGTGTAGGATATGCATTAATCATTTCCTCTACTTGAGTAGCAAGTCTATGTTCAGCAGCCTGTTGATTTACTCCGTTGTACAAAGACTCAAATACATTTGAAATTATTGCCATTATCTTACCTTGTAGGTAGCACCGAAATTACCAGATGTAAGCATATTGTATTTGCCAGTAAAGCCTTCTGATCTTCGTGCAATTGTATAAGCATCTGCTTCATCTCTTTCTGAATATCCATATACTGATGTATCCATTACTTGTCTTGCTTGAAACTTTCTGGCTGCTCTTATAGTAATATAGTTTCTAATAGGATGCGTAATTGAATTAAAGTCTAAATCCCATACGACAGACATTTCTTGTGGCTCAGTAAATATAGCTGTTTGACCTGATTGAGAATATAGTCTCCAATCTCTAACTATTAAATCTCCATCTGCATCAGTAGCATCAAGAACATTCGCTGGAATAGGAATAAATCCATTATCATCCTGAGGGAAAACATATGCATCGTCAGTATTAATATCCCATCTAGTAGAAAGAACTTCTTTCTTGGTTTCGATAAGAACGCTTTGAGCAAATTGAGCTTCTTCAACTTCTGCTAGTTCTATGTCATCAGTAACACCAGGTTCATTAATCATTTGCAATAGTACATTTACTGCATATAGTAAAAACTTTGCTGAGTCTTGTTGTTGGTCAATAGCCATTAGTAATCTCCTTAGGTAAGATTTTTATAAATAACCTCACAAAGAGGTTATCTAAAATATCTTAAGCAGAAAGAATTGCTACTGCACACTCTGGACGAAGAACACCCATACCATTTGCATAGTAAGCTGTCATCAATGTAGAGTCTAAGAAGTCGATTTGTTTTTCTTGATTAGTTGTCATACCTATAAATTCAAGTACACCAGCTGCTTCAGGAGTAAACACTAAACCTAATAGGTCTTCAGCTGCACCACCAACACCACCAGTATTACCTTTAAGGTTATTTGATTGAAGGATTTTTACACCAGCAATTTGCATAACACTACCACTATCTTGACCACCATTACCAGAAGTATAATCAGCATTAACTGCTACACTTGATTGAACTAAGTAAGAATAATCCATAGGTGAAAGAACACATACTGGAGCTTCAGTTACATCGTTTTCTCTTAAGTGAGCTGCTGCTTCAAAAATAGCACCTACTAAAAGGTCACCTTTTGCTGTAGCTGTACCAGTATAAGTAATAGCTGCAACTGTACCTGCATCTGGATTACTAACTAATGCACTTGAGGCTGTATTACCAGTAATATCAATATCTAAAGCAGAAGAAAGAATAGTATCAAATACTTGACGATCAACTTTATTACCTAAAGACTCACCCATTTGATTAGTGATAACAGAACGAGTATCGTAATGTGCTACTTTCTCTTCGAATGCGTCTAGTCTACGAGCTTCGTAAATTGGACGAGTTAAAAGAATTGTTCTCTCGTCAAAGTCAGCATCTACTACTGCGATTTGTGTACCACGAGCATACACTGTAGCTGTAGTTGCTTCTGATGTTTTACCACCGATAATGAATTGACCTGCTTTACCTGTAGAAATTGACTGTCTACGAACATTGTTTAAACCAATTAGAGTACGATTAAACGCTTCTAATGTTTCTATATATATATCTCTCGATAAATCTGAACTTGAGTCTGTGCCTGTGATTATTGTTGCTGCACCTGTGTAAGCCATTGTATATCCTTTGCTCTTTCAAGACTTTGTAATTTAATTTAATGTTTGCTGTCTCAAGCTAAATTACAAAGTCTAAGGATACAAGCTCTCACAGTGAGGTTTACTTGAGTTAGGGGTTTGTTTTGTTTTGCTAGAAGATACTAGCTAAACATTGATGGGATAATTGTATCATAATAATAGCAGCCAATGCAAGGCTGCTATACTATTTGTTGAAAAAGATCGAGTCTGGAGTAATATTTTTACGAGCTTCATAGACTGATCTGAATGCTCTATCATTTCTAGCTTTACCTGCATCAGCAAGCATCTCTGCTTGATTAGCATAAGGCTTCACACCATTTTGTTGAGGTGCTTGACCTTTAACTCTTTGAGTTGGTGCACGTTGTCCAGTTTGTTCTAACCACTCAGCATGTAAACCTTTTACAGCGTACTCACTCATCTCTGGATCACCAACAGCAGCTAACCAAGATTGTTTCTGTGCTTCAGTTTTACCTTCTGACATATCTGTGATCATTTGTTTAAAATTATCTTCACCGCCAACAATTCCAGTTAGTTTATCTATTTGTTGTCCACGCTTAATACCTTGAAGCTCTACAGAAGTAACATCTCCACCAGAAGCATTTATCTCTGCAGCCAATTCAGGAGTCATACTTCTACCTGACTCAAGATATTTAGTTATAGAGCTTTCATTTACCTCTGCAATAGCAGCTTCTCTGGCTGCTACTTTATCAGCATTCTTGCTTTTGTCACCAGCACTTTGCTTTTCAGCCATTAGTTCAGTAAGTTTAGCTTCAGCGTGTTCTAGTGACTTAACCATAGCATCTACATTCTTGTATTTACCAGCAACTAAACCATCTTCACCTTGTAAGTGATCTACCGACCAAGGATCACGTCCTTCAGGTAGGTCGTCCTCTTCGTAGTCTGCAGGAGTTTCGGGAACTGGTTTTTCATCTTTAACAACCTCTTTTGTTGGTTCATCAACTACAGGAGGAATTACTTCCTCAACAACTGGGTCTTCAATAATAGGCTCTGGATTTGCAGCCACAACTTCACTATGAACATATTCTCCTATGTTCGCAGGAGATATGCCAGCCATTACTCAGCCTTCTTGATGATAGCACTTATCTTTTGGTTCGAAATACCGTAAGCTTCCATGATTTCTTTTCTGTCAAGCCCAGCAGAAATATCACTCAGGACACCATCCACAATATCTTCTTCAGACATCACGGTAATTTGAACTTCTTCTGCTTCCATCTCTACTATTGTAGAGTCTTCACCATAAGCTTCGTTTTGTATTTGTTTAGCTAGCTTTGTATCGCCAGCAGCATTTGCTTCTCGTAATCTATTGTATTGTTTTACAGTCATAATTCCCATAATTCACAATCCTTTTTTTAAAATTTCCCGTCTTACAGCCTACTAAGAAATGCGAGTTACTACGCCTGTTGTGACGCAGCTTCTTCTCTTTGCGACTGCAATGCTGCAGCAGAACTATCTTTTTGACCTTGTTGAATAAGATTTCCTGCATTATCTGCAACACTTCCAGCAACTTGTGCTTTCAGAGCAGCCTCTCTATTAGCAGCATCTTCTTCTTTCTTCTCGTCTGGAGTTTTGATAAGATTATTAACATCAACCCCTTGTTGTGCAAATATTCTATTGATAAGCTCAGCTTCTTTGATCCAACCAGTTAATTCAAAGTTGGCTGCTCTAGCCATAGCTCCATCAAGCTTCTGAGTCTCTACATTTCTACCTAGTGCATCTAGTCCAGTAATAACATTTACTTCTAGTGTACCGAAATCTAACTTCAGTTCGTTTTGGATCTGCCCTATTATCCAACCTGACCATTCTTTTGCTAACTTAGAGTAAATACCAGCTAGTGAACTTGTCTCAAGTTCTTGTGCCATAAACTTAATTTCTTCAGCAGTAACACGCTCTGCATCACGAGTAGCTGACTCATTTAGTAAGAATGAAGATGCTAGCTCACGCTTTAACTCGTTCAAGTATTGTGCAACAATCTGCATATCTTGACCTTTCTCAGATCTAAATGCTGTTACATCGTCTGCTGAACCATCAACTACTGCTCCATTAGAGCTGTTAGCTACATCATCCTTTCTAGTTCGTCCACCTCTTTCGTTTACAAACAAGATATTCTTACCAGCAATCAATGAACCGTCACCCATTAACTCAGATAAAGCATCTATTGACTCCATATCAGCCAACATATCTTCAGCAAAAGGTCTGTGTGTGTAGTCTCCTGTCATCCAAGTCCAACCTAGGTACTTGAATGGAAGAGTAGAGTCTTTATACTTAATCTCTTTACCAACTAAAACACCGTTGATGTCTTGAGTCATGATCCAAGAGTCATCTTTCTCGTCATCTTTCCAAAGTAATGTATATAGTTCGTACTCGTCTTGTTCATCTACTGCACCTACTAGATCTTTAGGTAAACGCTTCATAGTTTCTTTGATACACATACCAAGAGGACGACCTTTTCTATCTAGGTCTACTACTATGTTCTTTAGTGTATGAACAACAACACCATCATTAGGTTCTTTCTCTACTATACATGAACCAACTATAATGAGTTGTATTATCACATCAAATAAAGACTCTCTTACTTGCTGGTTCTCAATTTCTGCATTGATAATAGTTGTAGCACCAGCTATAAGCTTATTTACATCTGCCATATCCTGCTCAGAACCTTCTCCCATCGAAATAGCTGCCATCGTCTGTGCATTAGGAACAATTCTAAACGAACTTGTAGCTGGAGGCAAAAGAGCCATACCCATTTTAGCTTTGAGTGTATTGACGGCTCGCCCACAAAATGATTGTGAGTGCGTATCCTGCATAGGAGTTGCTCCGTTTGTACCATCTGTGCGAATTGCATAAGGTAGTGTAAGTGTTGCGATGTTTTCAGCACGAGTTTCGTACTGCTTTCTGTCTGATCCGTATTCTGAGTAGAACTCGGAAGGTAGCATTTCATTAGGCATACTAAATTCCCATACTCAGAGAAGTCACTGGAGCTGCACCAGTTCCGACACCTGACCCTCCAGTTGCACCTAATTTAGATTTGTCAGATGTATTTACTAAGAAATCATCGTAAGTTCCATCAGAGTCACCACTGTCTTCTGCACCAAACTCGACTGTTGCTGACTCTTGATCTGGACGCCTGTTCCTGTTTATCTCGTTTATTCTATCTTGATTACGTTTGGCTGCTTTTTCTCTTGCTTTGGCTGCTTTTTCACTTGCTTTTTTCGCTTGCTTTGATGAATATGCTGCACTAGCTGCTCCGATAAATGCTGCTCCTATTATTGCTCCACCTGACATATTATTCTCCTGTTATATTTAATGTATTTATAGACCTATCTTCTCTCGAAAACAACATATTACCTTCATCAGTGAAGGTGTCTTCTGCATCTTTTAAGTTATCTGCATCAGTTGTTAGTATCATTGAAATACTAGTATCTTCATGTGCAGTAAGAACCTGCTTTCTCATGGCACTTGCAGCCAAGACGTGAACTCCTTCTAGGTGTATTACTTTTTCTCCTATGAAAAAAGAGCATTTACCACTTACAATTATAGTTGTTGGAACTTTTATTATAACTCCAACTATTGTCATTCCTTTTTTTACCATGATAGTTCTAGTGTATATTCCTCCATGTATTGTATGTTTAGTTTCTATAGTTGGATTATCAAAGTTCTTTAAATATTCTCCTACCTGATTTGCTATATCTATATCATGTTCACTCATCGGACGTATATCTGTTGCTATTGATGGTAACATTATAGCTCCTTTGTGTATATAGTGTTGGTATCTTTATATCCAAACAGTCTGGCTGCTTTAGATAGTCTGCTATCTTTTGGTGCGTACATCATAGATATAGATGCTCCTTGGTCTACTGCAATCGACTCACTATATTTAACTAAATCCCTACCTCTTCCATGATCTCTATAGTCTTTATGTATAAAAAATGAGTCAAATGTTGCAGATATAGATGAATAGTGTGGCATTTTAGTTACTATCATTATAATAAAGCCAACAAGTACATCTTCTTCATACGAACCAATTACTGTCAATGCTCCAGATTCCTCCATTACATAGTACATTTCATAGTCAGGAAGCTGATCATCTACTATTTCTATCTTACCTTCACTACTATATTCTATAAATAGATTAAGCTCTTCCTGATCAGCAATTAATTTATCTACAGATATTGCTATCATTTTAACAAAGCTCGTATATGATTTAATACTTCATGGCTGCCAACTAGCTTACCATGTTCAAATGGAGTCAACTCTGCCATAGGTAGTCTGTCTATATACTCTTTCTCAAGAGCTTCCAATAAATCTTCGCCAGTAACAATTTTCTTAGCTTGGGGTATTGTTGTTTTTTCCATGTCAAATTATATCATAATTTTTTATGGTATAAGAAAGTGTATATCTGGAGAATATAAAAAGTGTGGTGGATTTATGTTGGTTAAGGTATAATTGCTACAAGGGGATACGTATATGTCAATACAACAAAGACTTTTAAAGCAACGCTATTCTACAATGAACCTTCGTACGCCTACTAAAGATGAGTTAAACGAAAGCGGTCTGGTGAACATTCGTTTCCCAAAAGTTATCCCTACTGACCTCAGCAAAATCAAGCAAATACTTCTATACCCTCCCAAGAGAGACAAATATTTCCAAGGATATATTACATTAATAGAAGACTTCTTTGCTGAGGTTAGTAAAACTAGCAGCCAAGGTAAGATCCCTCGTGTCATGTCCGAGTTATATAATCAACAGTTGTTGAGAAAGCTGTCTTACTTTATACAGTTTCCTCAACAATTCGGCAATTCCTTTGACCATTACTGCATAACATGGATGTTTAACCTGATGATGTCAATGAGATCGTACATAATGAGACAGAGAATAGAGAGAGGTGAGCTTCCACCTATATGGAATAAGTGTCTACCGTCTACTCATGGCTACTATAAGCTACCTAAACCTATGGACAACCCAGCAATGATGGCATTAGCATACCAAATATACGATGTAGTGTATGAAGATAGTGTGAGATATTTAAGTAAAGTTTAAGGATAGGCTTGAAAATTATGTTCATCGCTTACAGGATATCCCTCTATTAGAGTAGAGAGAGTTCCCCCTTCGGTGTTATTTTGATTGAGCTCAGTAAGTGTGAGTGATAGTGAGGGTTAGTTTGCCTAGTAACACCCGCTGTAGTGGTAGCTAGTTACTTGTTCATACATCTTTCAAAGCCATTAGACATATTGTAAATAGGCAAACCTACCATTCATACATAATGAACACACTGTGTATGTGATGCAGTCAAGTAGTTATGTTGTTATGCGTAAGTATGTTGCTAGCATTATGTATGATATGAAAAAGTAGTGAGTGTCGCCTTACCGTACAAAGCCATCCCTTATAATATGACTTTAGTTATAAACTAGAGCCAAGGGCTATCCAAGACTTGCAACTCTTAGAACAAAGAAGAATACCAGCACCAGACTAATAACTTAAGTAGTGACAATCCATTCATGTATCTTGTGTATCTTTACCAGACAAATATTCGAGTGCTTAACATAATCAGCCAAGTCACCAAGTTCAGCTGTTTCTTTGAGACATAACAAAACCTCTTTCTTTGTATATAAAATCTCTCATCAATGCATTTTTAATTCGAACATCATTGAACTGACAGTAAACTGACCTGCATAAAAACTTTTAGCACACAACATTGCAAGCAATGTTGGACTAAAACTCAAGCACCTTCGGTGTTTTTGCAGCCAAGTTTACTGTAAGTTAGCAATAATGTTACTCACAATGCATCTCGAAAGAGAAATTTTATACAAAGAGGTTCTATTATGAACAAAGAAACAAAAGCTGACTGGGCAACAGAGGCAGATTACGAGAAAGCACACGAATATATTGAAGGTAAAGGTCAAGATACAGAGAATGTATGGCACTACAGAAAGTTATTAGAAGGCGCAGGTAAGACTGTATTTGTAAAAGACTTGAAAGAATGGATAGACCATCTCGGCAAAGTTTACGAAACGAAAGGCTTCTCTTTATAAGGGATGGCTTTTTGCCGTGCTATCACTAGTTATTGTGAGTTGTGAGTGATGAGAGATTAAATTAAGAGGATGGAAAAGATGATTGAGTTATCAGAGATTATAGAGTTGTTTGAAGAAATTGAGAATGGATGTGAATATGGAAGTCTTGGAGTATTTGTCGTAGAGGATGGATCATATTGGTTTTGTAACAGAGATGTAGAGGTTTTATCTAAGCAGATTGTGTTTAGAGCAGCCAATGTACAGATGCAAGATGCGTTAGCTGAGTCACTACTAAGTACAGAAGATAAGTTTCTTAGCGATGTAGACACAGAGCTTAAAGAATATAGAATGGATTTTTTAGAACCAAGTCAAGTTAAAATTGAGTCGTTAAACGATGATTATTATGGCACTAGAGAAGAGATTATAAATGAAGTTATGGCAGGAGCGTTTGATGCTCCATTTGGTTCGGACTTTTCGTTATGATTGAGCAGCCAATGATTGAGCATGAACAGTTGAGTTTACTGTATAAGTTTGTGTACAACGTGATGGATTATAAGATGTTTGCATTATTGCTAGAGCAGAGTGTTGGGCTGCTGTCTCATTCATATTGTGAAGAGAAATGGGATTTGTTCAAAAAAGATATGATTGGGTTTTTAGTAGCTTATGACAGTAATTTTCTGCATACAATTAACCTAGAGATAATTAGATTAAAGTACGAGGGGTAGAAGATGAGTTATGTAGCAATGGATTGTTGTATTTATTGTGGTAAAACTAAAAGTATATTGATTGATCAAAGAGTTAGAGATGATGCATTCAAAGACTCTAAAGTTTATGCAAGTGAAGAGCCATGTGATGAGTGCAAAAATAACATGACAAAAGGATTTACTCTTTTAGAAAGAGTTATGGGTAAAGGCTCAACAGGAAGCATGTGGGTTATAAAGATGGAGGCTGCAATAGATATGTTTGAAAAAGAATTTGTTGATAGCTGTAAAGATAATATTTGTTTTATTGAACCAGAAATGGCTAAGCAAATTGGATTATATGGAGGGAAAGATGAGTTATCCATACAAGAATAAGCCACCAATAGATAAGATTGCTGAGTGTAGAAAGCGTATTGAAGTATTAGAGTGGGAATCTATAACTGGAGAAACGCCGACATGGTATTGTTACGAGCAGATTTGCTTACTAGAAGGAGAGATTGATCATTTACAAGAGGTTATTTTTGACTCATTGATGAATGAAACAAGGAAAACAGGATGAAGCCTGATACTGAATTAAAGATCCTGAAGTTATGCCAGGGGATGAGCATAAAGCAAGCGTTATATAGATTAGATGTAATGGAGAGATATGCAGCTCAAAAAGCATTAGAGCTGAGAATAAAAATACAAGGAATAGTTCATGGATAAAGTAACAAAGAATGCTAAGGTAGAGATGATAATAGGTGCTGCAATAGCAATAGCTTCAATGGATGTAACTAAATATAGTTGTCACGAAGATACATTAGATGAGTTAAATGGTCTTTTGGTCGAGATGTGTGTTATGTTTTGTATAGACTATCTTGATGCTAACAATACAGAAGAAGCTTCATATAAGATGGCAGATTGGGCAGATAAAGCTTCAAGAATGTGTAATATTAGAGCTGAGAATGGTTTAATGAAGAAATCTATAGCAGCTAATAAAACTAAGCCTGGTATTATTGGTGTTGATATTGATACTCTTCGTGAAACTATTGGCGAAGAGGCATTTGATAAGGTTAAGAAAATGATTGAAGATGGAAAAAACTAATCTAAAGGTCACTCTTCATGCATGCCATAGATTTTTGGAGCGTGTGATTGAAACCGAAAATGACGATAGACGTAGTTTATATTTAGCAGCCAATTTAATTCTGGATGGTGTAACCTACCTTCCAGAACTTGGTGATCAACTCGTTTCTATAGATGGATTTTGTGGTGCATTAGCACAGATACGCAATGGCAGTGTAACAACTGTTATTATTAAAAATAAGAGAGAAAAAAATGAGCAAGTACACAACAATAGACAGCAAGATAATACCAAGTTTCGTGAACGACAAACTCGCTGTAGTTTTTATAAAGATACTAAAGAAGCAAGAGGCAGAAGCAGCTAGTGCATTTAGTGCAAGCTTTTCAAGTCCTACTGGTTCAAATAGTAGTGATATGTCAATGGCAGCCAGATACATAGTTCCTGAAGACGGAAGTGTTGGAACTTCAGCAAATTTTGTATGTACTGGTGGAGTTGGCGCAGATGAAATGAATGCTATGATAGCTTTAATTACAGATGGTATGAAAGAAGGTGCAGCAGAGAAAGTTAGAACAGCATTGCTAGCTTCTGCTGGTGTAGTGAAAAATGAAGTGTTTGACTTTGAATGGTCAAAAGAAGACGTAGATGGGCTAGCTAATGCTGCTCAAACTATGCTTGAAGATTTCAACAAGATGAAGTCAGGTGAGGCATCTGGTTCAGCTAATAACTCTAAACTAGGACATTATGCATTTCGTAAGCACTTGTTGATACAAGGTGAGAAGGGTGGTTATGATTTACTAGCTACCATTGCGGCGTAAGCCCTCTAAATAAAATACATTGAATTCAGGGGAAGCCAAGAACTGGTAATCCTGAGCCAAGTCCATAACCAAATGGAAAGGTGCAACGACTAGAGCAATTGGCTCGTACACCCAAGTGGGTGGAAGTAGTGTACTCTTTTCCCTTTGACTTTTAACCTTCCATCTGTAAAAAGAATTGGATTGTGTCAAAAATGTTTCAGGAAGAGATGAAGATATAGTCTAGTCTGAATGGTTGAACATTCAGAAGTTCATAAGCAATTATTAAGAACTTCTATGATATACTTATTAAAATATAAGGAATCGAAGATGTTTTACGTAATTTATAAAATAACAAATACAGTTAATGATAAATTCTACATAGGAATAACCTCAGAAGGGTTAGACCATAGATTCAAAGGACACTGTAAAAGAGCAAAATTTGGCTCAACAACCAATTTCCATAAAGCTTTAAGAAAGTATGGGAGTGATGCATTCACCAAAAAGATTCTGCACAGTTTTGAAGAATCCGATAAAAAGAAAGCTTACTTAATAGAACAAAAGCACATAAACGAAACACAGGCTGTAAAGCTTGGTTACAATATGGACATGTTTCCTTGGGGATGCGGTGATAAATCAGGTAAAAACAACCCCATGTATGGCAAAATCTCAGGAAATGCTAAGAAGGTGGTTGTATTTGGTATTGAGTACACTAGTGCTACATTAGCTGCACAAACACTAAAGAATAGTCCTAAGACAATTTCTCAGTGGGCTAGAAGCACTAAGAAGAAAGATGCTCATTGTTATTATATTTAAGCTAAAGAGAACTGGCAGAAAAGTAACGACTTCTGTTGAATAACACGGGTAAAACATACATGGTGGATAAGCTAATAAAAGATGAGAAGTATGCTGTAGAGTTCATAGGTGGACACGAAGCAATAGAAGCTATTGATTTTCTTGGTTATTATATCAAGACTGAAACTGGTTCACTTGTCTGGAAAGACGGTGGTCTAACATCTGCATTTAGACGTGCAGCAAAAGGAGAAAAGGTTGTTTTATTCATTGATGAAATGTTGCGTATTCCTAAGCGTGAGCTTAATATATTGGTTGCTGCTCTTACTCCAGACTCTAGTGGTAATTTTAATCTCCGTACCGCTCGTGCTATTAATGTTACTGTTGATGTGGATGGCACAGGTATTGCCAATGAAGAAATTATCTCCGTCGACTCGACAACTCTTTGGGCTATCGGAACAACTAATGCGGGTGCAGGATACTCTGTTGATACTATTGATGAAGCACTGGCAGATCGTTTTAGAACCATTATTAAGACTACTAATGAAAAAGAGATGAAGACTATTCTTGACTCTTATATAAAGACGAAGGGATATTCTAAGACTTTGATTGGTAAGCTTATGAAGTTCTATAAACAGTTTCATGATATGAAAAAAAGTGGTGAGCTTACGAAGGTTCTAAATATTAGACACTTGGTTGAAGCAATTACTCTAAGTGATAGAGAAGATCAAATCATAGATATGTTGATGGATTTAATACCCACGATAACAACCCAAGACGTTCATGGACATCCTAACGAGTCACAGCAAGCGACAATAGAGACACTTTTAGAGAAAAGTGGTCTTTAAATATGGTGTACTATATGTAAGGAGATACACAACAGGAAGATTACTCCAGAGATAATCGTTCAGTTGCAAGCAAAGTATGATAGTGGCATGAATTGTCCAGAGATAGCAAAAAAAACTGGATTTGGACTTACTACTGTGAATAGATATATTAAAAATAAAAGACCAAACGCTGGTCAATTTAGGAGAAAAGATGGGAAGTAAGTATTCAATAATGGCAAAAAATAGAGACGATAAGGAATGGAGTGGTTATCAATCAAATTATCTACTTCCTTTTATATTTAAAGTTATAAAATATTCCTTATCTCACGAAATAGTTAATATGGCTATTAGAAATTTCAAGGAAAAATAGATGGATTTATTTAACTTCGACCTAACTCCCGACTATGTCGATAGATATGCAGGGGTTAGTAATTTTGACAAGTTTAGAAAGATGAATACTAGATCTAATGTGAATATGATCATAGATAGATTTTTACCATTTAGTAAAGCTAAGCGGGCTGTAAATCCTGTTGGTACTATTATTTCTATGGATGATACCAATATATATAACTCAGATGATACTCAAGGTATCTTCATGAGTATAGCAGCCAACAGGAAGAACAAGAAGCTAGTTGTAAATACTAAGACTCTTGGTGAACAGATGGAAGCTGTTAATCCAGAAGATCATGGTAAATATTTTGAAGCACAGAGTAGGTTCGCTTATGGGTGTTTCAGTAATCTTACCAGATGTGCTGCAATGACTAGCCAATATGTTAAAGCTATGGATGATGGATTAATATCTGAGTCATATATGGCTTTGATTGAGATTACACATCAGTTAGCTAAAGCTAGAGTTCATGGTTATATTCCTGACTATAGTGATATGTTGATTGATCAGCCTGCTCCATGTCTTGCAGGTAGTGCAACATTGGCTGCTGTAGTTGAAGATTTAATTCGTGGAGAAGATATAACTTTAACTGCACAGGAAATAGATGGTAAAGATAAGTCATCTGGTGATTGGTCTGACATAGAAGGAAAGATTGCAGGTGTTATACAGTTTGAAATAGATAATGGTGAAGCTGCTACATTTGCTCCTGAACACTCTCCTAATTTAAGTTATGTACCTCAACTAAGAGTGTATCAACCAGGAGAGAAGCAACCAGGAGATGATAAAGCTTCAAAGGAAGTTTGTGAAGTTGGAAATGACTCAGTTACTTATGATGAAACTCCTTCATTTAGTGAGAAGCCAAATAATGATGATACCAAATATGAAATGTCTAATGATATTTTAGAGACAGATGGTAAGTCTTCATCTGATTATAGAAGTTTCTTTGAAGATACTTATGATGATTTAGGTGACCGCAACTTTGAACAGTATGATCATTTAGTTGATGCTCTTTATGAGTCTTTGGTTGGTAGATTGGGCAAGAAAAACTCTCAGTCACCAGCCAAGAGATTAAACAAACGTAATGTAGCTTCAGATATATCTGACAACATATATGTATCAACTGATCCAGTTGGTGGAAAGAACCTAAATATTAATGTAATTATTGATACTTCAGGTAGTATGGCTGGTCACTATATAGATGACGCAGTCTATATAACTTATGTCTTTAACGAGTTAGCTCGTCGTGGAGTGGTTAAAGGTAATATTATGTTATCTTGTAAGAGTGCTTCAGGAATGTGGGAGATGCCAATGAACAAAACAATGCTTCATGGTATTGTAGCTCACAATGGTGGAGAAGGCTTCAGGCATACAATGGGACTAAGATACAAAGAGATGATAGCTGCAGATTATAATGTAGCAATTACCGATGGTCAATTAACGGACGGTCACATAGATCTTGCTGCTTTTGAAGCTTCGGGTATTTTCGTAACAGGTATGTATGTAAAACGAGGAATTGATAATAAAAATTTAACAAGATACACTAATGGATTGAATAAATGGTTCTCGAAGAGTATAGTTAGAGGCTCAGTTGATGAAGCAATATATTCAGTGGTAGATCAAGCAATTCTACAACTAGGTAGTGGAGGAAAATAATGGAGATTAGAGAATTTATAGAAGGCATAGAATGGTACAAAGGCGGAAGCAAGCTGAATTATAGTGTCAGTGCTTCTAAAATCGGTGGTGATTTATTGCCAATATGGCTGTCAAAGAAATTTGATAAAGATCCTAGCAGCCAGATAGGTGTTGCTTATCAAGGTAGTGCTTTTCATAGAGGCATGGAAGAGGAAATGAATGATAAGAAGAAGCTTACTGGGACTAGATATGATGTCGAAATTGGTGGAGCTAAAACATTGTCTAACGGTTGGCTTGTTACTGGTACTGCTGACGTACTTGATAATACTCTTAGCAACATTCATGATTATAAAACTACTAGCAATAGTGGGTATAATAATATGAAGAAAGCAGCCAGAGACAAGACCAGTCAGTTAGCTATTCAAGGTGGAACTTTGCAATGGCTCAATGATACTACAGGTGATTTCTTTGCTGAAGTATTTATTAGAGATTGGAAGCCTTGGCGTAAAGATCATCCAGCTAGTGCATATCAGCAGTTACCTGTTGAAACTTATGCAGGTAATCAAATTGAAATATTCTTGCTTGCTAAGACAGATGAACTTCAAGGCTATCTTGATGCAGATACTCCTCCACCAGAGTGTGATAATGTAATGTGGATGATATATGAAGGTAACAAGATTAAACTTAAGTGTGAATATTATTGTGATTACAAATCAAATTGTCCTTCGTATGCTAAGAACACAAATCACTTAGCTGTGACTAAAACTAAAATACAAGGTTGGTAGAGATGACTAAAGAACAAATACAAAAGCACGGAGATATAATTAAATGGTTCTGTGATAATGCAGAGCTAGGAGTTTGGTGTAAAAATGGGAACTCAGATAAAAGTAACAAAGATTGGTTTCTAAATATAGAACCTAAGTTTCTATTAGATTCTATATATGTTCAAAATGATGAGTATGCAGGACTAAGAAAAGCACAAGCAGATGATAAACAACTTTTATATAAAAATAGCAATGTAGAGATACCTTCATTAGAACTATGCAATAAAGAGTTTATGGAGTTTAAAGAATGCCTTGAAAGTTATCGTATCAAACCAGAAGAACCTAAATTTAAAGTAGGTGACTGGATCACTGATGGTTATGAGATATTTGAACACAAAGAGAACTGCAGAGCAATACCAGAAGTACAAGCTAAGTGGGAACTATGGAAACCACAAGAAGGTGAATGGGTAATGATTGCAGACTTTGAATTAAAAGATGTATATGCTGTATTCAAATATTCTTGTGTAAATCACTCCAAAAGAAAAGTAGCGCCACTAGAATTTGCACAAACATTAAAGGCTTATCATGGAATTGACTAGAAAAGATTTTGAGCAATGTAAAAGCATATCTATAGATAATAGTTATGTGCAGCCAAAGATTAGAATGTGTACAGATATGAATGGTAAGATACCTATTCATACTATAGACTGTAATGATGATGAGTCAGCTGAAGAGTTATTTTCTCAGCTACTTGATAAATGGCAGGAGGTGAAGAATGAAATTGCGACCGTATCAGCAGGAGATACTTGATCAAGTAGAAGCTGAGTCAGCGTTTGGATCTGATAGAATGATTGTTTCTTTATGTACAGGTGGTGGTAAATCTTTGGTTATATCCAGTCTGTGCAGCCAACTGAATGATGCTAAGATAGTTATCTTAACAAATATTACTAAGCTAATTGGTCAGATTGCTGATCACCTAGATGAAGTTGGTCTTGACTACTCTATACTAAAAGCAGGGATAGACGATAAGTTTGATCCCACTAAGAGAATACAGTTAGTTATGGAGCAGACGTTACATGCTAGAGATATAACTTTGGTTGCTGATGTTATCATAAAGGACGAGTTCCATTTAGGATGGAATGGAGACAGGTATAAAGACATAGTCAAGCAGTCAGCTTGTTCCCTTGAAATAGGGTTTTCAGCTACTGCATATGATCAGTCTGGTGTGGCGTTGCCTGGCTATCATTTAATTAAAGGACTGAACACTAACCAAGCAACCAAAGCAGGATATTTAACTCCAGCGAAGACATACATTGCTAAGTTCACAAAAGATATAGATCTAAGTGAAATTGGAAGCTCTGGAGATTATTCAGCAAATGAATTAGATGGAGTTATAAATAATGATGCATACAATCAAGCTGTTGTGGATGCTTACACTAAATTACCTAGTATGGTTCGTCGTACTATCGCTTTTGTTAGTAGCGTTGATCATAGTGATGCCTTGGCTGCTATGTTTAATCATAATGGTATTAAGTGCAAAAGCGTTCACTCTAAGAATACCAACGAAGCTAGGTTTGAAGATGAGGAAGACAGTTTATTGGCTGTTGATGAGATTAAAGACTACGAAGTAATAGTTTCAGTTAATAAAATCGCAATTGGGTTCGATGATACGTCGATAAATACTGTAATAAATTGTAGACCTACAAAAATTAAGAGTTTATATTATCAGATGATTGGACGAGCATTGAGACTTCATGAAGGTAAAGAATTTGTTGATATTCTTGATTGCGCAAAAGCTACGATTGCTCACGGATTTTATGACACTATTTTTAATCCTTCTGTTGATAAAGTTGCAGCCAAGAAACAGTCTAAAGAGATGGAATTATCTATAATAGATTATATGTTGTCACAGAATGATACAGAAGACGTTGTTCTTGCTGTCTCAGATGAGCTAGAACAGCTAAACGTAACTCTTGAAGGTGATTGTTCACTTGATGGCTTACGAGCTAAATTTGAGCTTTGTACAGACATCTATGAATTGTTAGATTTGCTAGAACAAATAGCACCTTTAGCAAGTGAACATAAATTCTCTAAGAATTTTGTCTTTGAAGAAGTTGTATCGTACGTAGAAACAGGTGGATCTTTTAAAGCAATAAAAACTAGATCTAATAATATACTCAAGCAAGGGAAGAAGCTCAATGCTTTGAAATTCTTCCCACAATTCATGCGAGAACAAAGTTGGAGATAATATGAGTGATGAATTTTACATAGAGATGGCAAAAGCATTAGTTTGTGTCATGGATAAGGAAGAGGTGAGAGAAATCTTAAAAGGAGAAGGCTGGGACAAATCAGAGATCGCAGCTTTCATAGAAGTATCAGAAGCATCAGGAGTATAAGATGAGTAAGATGAAAGAACAGTTAATGCTAGATGAAGATGCATTATTTCTTAGAGATATTGCATTGTTAGAATTTAAAATGGATATCTTGAAGCTAATAGCTCAGCAACCTACGGAGGCAGCACAGATTGCTGCAATAAAGAATTATATATTAACAAAGGAACATAGATGACTAAAGATGAACTACTGCAGGTAGCAGATGATTATGTAGCAACCAAAAAAGAAGTTAAGTGTATGACAGATACATTAAATGTACTAAAGACAAATATTGTAGATGAGTTGAAACTTGTTGATGATGTTAAGTTTGATTTTGGTAATGGACTTAAAGCAGCCAAGCAAGAACGCAAAGGTACAGTTGATATGAAAGCTCTGCAGATTAAATATAATATCTCAGACTCAGACCTAGATGCTCTTAGAAAAGCTTCAGCTACTAGTTGGGTGCTGACAGTAAAATAATTAAGGTGGAGCGGAGCGAAGCGTAGCTCCACAAGAGGGTTTGGAAAAAAAAATAAAAGTATAGCACTTCGCTACGCTACGTTACGTTAGCAGGTAACCTAATAGCAGTGTTGCCAACAGTGTTGCTAACAGTGTTAAATAGGAGGCTTAATGGATAAGCTAATCAGATCATTATCATTATTGAAATCTATGGATGGAACAGCTATAATTATGTCAAAGTTAAAGAGAATTTCTATATCATACGATCTCGCAAATCCTAGTTCGTTTGAAATATTAGCGTGGGAAAATAAGAAAGGTTCAAAAACATACAGGGTAGAATTACCTATACAGTATTTTGAAGAGGTGGTATCAATGATACCTAAATATAAAGTGGACAGAGGAGAAATTCCAGATCCATTCAAAGAGGTAGGCAAAAAATGGTAGTAGAACAACTGGTCAATGATTTGGCTGCACAGGGTAAATTTATTACAGAT
>Ga0222649_1000278_pt1 | contig 18462 bp, 27 predicted proteins | sample AntAcemetagen337_FD_179865 | JGI IMG/M metagenome (GOLD analysis project Ga0222649, IMG submission 179865) | Saline water microbial communities from Ace Lake, Antarctica - #337 | ecosystem: Environmental > Aquatic > Non-marine Saline and Alkaline > Saline | place: Antarctica: Ace Lake... | reverse complement strand
TCACTCGCCGTGGCCTGCCGCAAAGTCGCGCGAGTTCAATTCAGCGCGGGCTGCACCGGCGCGGCGCTTTTGGTTGTAGGTCATGGCCGATGTGTCTTGGCCGATCTTTGCAAAGGTGATCAGGGTTTCGTTGCTAAGGTGATTGTAGTGGGTCATTGTATCGTTCCTTTGTTTCTGTTCCTGCAATCAACCTACGCCGCGCGAATGGCCGCGTCAATACACAATAACCGCAGGGCCGCATGAATTATGCGATTGACGGGATTGGCCGTGCGGTGTAGCGTCATTTTATGGAAACAAATCAAAACCCAATCAAAACATGGCTGACTGCAAACGACCGCAGCGCCGCATGGCTAGGCAAGCAACTAGGCCTTGGCCCATCGCAGTCGGCGGATATTGTCGCCGGACGCAGAACAGCATCGCAAGCGCAACGCATGGCGATGGAATTACTCACTAACGGGCAGGTTCCTGCATCGGCGTGGGTGGATGTATGAATAACTCGCTTGCAGAATATCGCGCATTTATAGCATCCCGCGCGCCAGTAGAGAAAACAGCGGGATTCAATCACTCACCAATCAACCCATCCGCAAAGACACACCAGATCGCGGCGCTGGAGTTTGCTTTATCTAAGGGAAAAAGCGCATCATTTCTTGATACTGGACTTGGGAAGTCTTTTATTGAATTAGAGTTTGCACGCCAATGCGCTGATGAAACAGGAAAACCATCGCTCATCATGACGCCGCTGGCAGTTGCCGGGCAGATGATCCGTGAAGGACGCAAGTTCAATATCGACGCGCGCCAGATCCGCGAGCAAGATGAAGTCGGCGCGGGCGTAATGGTCGCAAACTACGAACGACTGCAAAAGCTGGACCCATCCGCATTTGGCGCGATCATCCTAGACGAAAGCAGTATCTTAAAATCATTTGCAGGTCGCACGCGCAATATGCTGATGGATGCTTTCAAGGATACGCCTTACAAATTGGCAGCAACCGCAACTCCATCGCCAAATGATCACACCGAACTGGGCAATCATGCGGAGTTTCTAGGCGTTATGCGCCCCGGTCGCATTGCTTGCGTGCATTGCACCGACCTGCCGATGCGCAAGGGCCGCGATGGTGCGATTGGTCTGCAAGACTTCTCTGGTGATCTGATCCGCGCCCATAGTGCGGCGGGGCTTATCTATCATGGCCGCGCAACAATCTGGAAAGACCCGGTTGTAGAGATGCAGCGGACGAAGGCGCTGGGCCTACTGCACAAAACAATATGCAAGGACAGCAGTATGAACCGCGTTGGCATGCCGGACTATATGCTATTTTTCCGCAAAGATGCGGTGAACGAAAGACCTATTGAGCATACAAGCCAAACTGATCGGGGCTGGAAAAATGGCGAGCCGATAAAACTTGCGCGTGCGTGGCTTGAAGAATTGACACGCGAAGGGCTTTGCGCCGGAACGCCGCCCGATGATGTGCTTATTGAATTGATGAACGAAGCAGAGTTCACGATTGACGAATGGCAGGCACTGGCGTCTCCGGTTTGGATGAATATCCAGCAAGGCAACGTGTTGCGCTCATTCAGAAAGGCCAAAGGCGCAAACGACGAAAAGCACGTTTGCCCGCTACAGCTGGATGTTATTCGCCGTTGCCTGCGTCTTTACACTCGCGCCGGGGATGTTGTTCTTGATCCTTTCAACGGTATCGGGTCAACTGGATATGAGGCATTGCGCGCACGCCGTAAGTATATAGGGTTTGAATTGAAACCTGAATATGCCGCGCAAGCAAACTTAAACTTGCAAGACGCAGCCGCGCATGGCGCGGATATGTTTGCAGCAGAATAACGGAACAACGAACACCGATTGATATGATCTAGGGCAGCAATTTAATTCAATTAACTTGCACATGGTCGGGAAACCGCTCGAAATTATATCAATCGTTGCCCCGCAGTCGGATACCCAAGACACGAAGACTGCGGGGATTTAAATAGAATAAGGACAAAATATGACCCCCAAGCAACGCACCACCCTCGCCCGCATGTCAGACGGTGACTGGCACACTTGCCGCGACACGACGGGCAACGTGCTATCTAAGCTGTATCGCGCCGGGTATATCCGCTGCGCCGGTGAGCGCCCGCAAATGATCGAACGGCTCTGGACAATCACGCCGGACGGGCTTGCTGCGCTGAGGGCTACGGAATGACAGACCGCAACACCCGCATTGTAGCGATGTACTACACCGATGGCATGACCATGCTGGCGATTGCCGATGTGTTCGGCATATCAAGGGGTTCAGTGTCCGGCGTCCTGAACCGATACCGCAAGAACACAGGCCGCACCGATCTGGCAAAAAACCCGGGCCCGGCACCAACGCGGGCCCGGGATGATATGGTGCTTGATTGGCTGCACATGCGCGCGAGGGGTCATAATAACAATGCCATCTCTCGGGCTTATGATTCTACAAAGGAAACCGTGCAGCAGGCGACCAATGCAGTGATCCGCGCTGATGTGGGTGCGGAACCTAACGCGGCTGCGTTCTGGGGGCGCGTATGAACCGCGCAGACATACTGGCGGCAGCATCGCAAGCCGTCACCGTGGACCGTGATGCAACGCACGGCAATCCCGAGGACACGTTTGCATCCATTGCAAGCCTCTGGTCTTCATATCTTGGCGAGGATATCGGGTGCGCAGACGTTGCGGCAATGATGATCCTACTGAAGCTGGCGCGCATGAAGGGCAATCCGTCTTATGCAGACAACTGGATTGACATAGCTGGATATGCGGCTTGCGGCGGCGAAATAGCGGGGGATCAACCCCGCCAAATCCGCAATGCTTCCGCCTCAATATATGGGCGGATATTGGCAGGCACCCGCGCAATCGCTGCCCGCCTTTTTTCTTTGCCCTGAATTGCCAGCACCTCCTTGGCCCCTTGATAAATTGCCAGCCGCGCCCAGCTTCTTATTGCTTCGGGCGCGTCTTTCATATCTATCTCGCCGGACAGCACGCGGTGAAGCCACACAGACGGGCGCACGGCTTCACTCCATGGCATAGAGCCACTCCCCAAACGCTTCCCAAGCAGCATCACACCCTAGCGCCACACAGGCGAACGCGCCGCTATCTGCGGCGGCGGTTAGGTAGGGTAGCTGACCGGGCTGGAATTTGCACTTCGTGTGGTCGCGGCGCTTCATCTCACAAACAAAAGTGATCCGCGCCGGAATGATAATATCAGACGCCCCCGGCGTCATGCCCTCAGCCTTATCCATCGCCATTTGCCCACGGCTACGCTTGCCTTCGTTTTTTACGTGGGTGGCAAGCGCGCCCCATGTTTCGGGGTATTCCCGCCGGATGCGGTTGAAGAACGTCACTTGCTCAATGCTTTCCGGCGCGCACTTGCCGCGGAACCCGGGGTTTCCAAACAGGAGGACGTTGTGGGGGATGTCAGATAGCTTCATCTTTATCCGCCTCCTTGTTATACGCAAACACGTTATAGAATTTAGTTTCCGCGTCTTTTTTATAGGTCACGGTTTTGGGCGTGCCATCCTCTATTGCCCGCTGGAATGTTGACCATTGCAGTTGCTGTTTTGGGTAAACCGATTCTGGATTAAACCAAACCGAAAACGAGCGCCACGGCGTGACAAAATCAGCGCGCACGGTAGGATTGCCGCGCTGTGAAACCCCTTCGCGCACATCCAGCGACACAATATCATCGGTCTGCTTTTCTGTGGGCGTGCGCTTGATCCGTGCGAATTCATCACGCAGCCTTGTGTTCGGGTCAACTATCTCTCCCTTGCACTCAATGCAGTATCGCGCCGCGATATCGTTCGGGGCTTCGCAATGCGGGCATTCCTTGAACGTCCAGCGATAGCCGCACCGGTCATACTGGCCCCGCGTGCCTGTCTGCACCATATTGCAGCACCGCCGCCCATGATGCGCAGATAGCGGGCCGAAGTCCGTCTGCACTTGCTGCCCGTCGAGATCCAGACAATACCCCGATTCGTCGCGCTCATAATCCAGATACTTGATGTTGGCGGAAAACGTATTTTCAAAAGAGCACTCAGGGCAAACAGCGGCCATGCCTGTGCCTTCGGTGCCGAACCCGGCCTTTACCACAGGCGAAAATAAGTCTCCGTCTGGGCAGTGGTCCTCGATGTTGCTGGTATAATCCAGCACCAAGCAATCCGTTTTACCCTCGCACAGACGCAAACCGCGCCCGATGATCTGTTGCAACAGTCCAACGCTTTCCGTCTTGCGCAGAATTGCGATGCAATCGACATGAGGTGCGTCAAAACCAACGGTCAAAACAGACACGTTCACCAGGTATTTAATATCCTGCGTCAAAAACCTCGCAAGGATCGACTTGCGCTCACCCGCTGGCGTGTTCGCCGTGACGATAGCGGACATATGCGGCGGCAGGGACGCCATGATTTCTTGCGCGTGCTGGACGGTAGCCGCAAAGAACATCACGCCATTACGCGCCCGCGTTTGCCCCACCACGTCCGCAACGATGGCTGACGTTAGCCTCCCGTGGCCGTGATATGCCTGATCGATGGCGGTGGCTTGTTCTTTTGCGGTCATGTTTGCCACCAGCGCCGACGTGTCGTATTTTCCCGCGCCTGCGGTGCCCACCATGGGCGGCGTTAGGTATCCCTGCTCGATCAATTCCGGTGCTTGGATGGCCGACACACACTTCATAAAGTACGGGTCTTTCGCCGTGTCGGGCGTGTTTATTTTACCATCCGGTCCCATGCGGAAAATGTAACCCGTTCCCAAGCGGTACGGCGTGGCAGTCAGCCCGCAAACGCGCAAGTTCGGATTGCCTTCGCGCATTGCATCAATAATCCCGCGAATAGTTGGCGTTATCCCGTGCGCCTCGTCCAGCACCACCATGGCATATCCGTCCTGAAACCTAGATATACGGTTTTTGACGGTCAAAGGCGATCCGAACACAACGGGATGCCGCAATTCTTTTGCGCCAGCGCTGGCCGAAAACATGCTAGCCTGATGACCGCTTGCGATATACTTCGCACGGTTTTGCGTGACAAGCTCCGCGCTGGGCGCAAGGCACAGAACCCGCTTGCCCGTGTGAACGTGGATCCTGCGCGCTATCTCCGCGATGATGTGGCTTTTGCCCGCGCCTGTGGCCGCCTCAATTAGAAAAGGATCAACGCTGCTTGTGGTCCATTCCCATGCGGCATCTACGGCGGCTTGCTGATATGGGCGGAGGGTCATGTCGCGCGCCTCGCTTTGTTTGCGTGGGTATCGCACCACCTGTTGACGTAGCTTCGCGCGTCTTTTGTCTGTGTGTGGCCCTTGACGTGCTTGGCACGTATCGGGACACCTAGAAGGCCAGCCGTTTCAATCTTGCAATTCCAGTCGGACACCAGATTAGGCTTTTTTGTAAACCCTGCAATTAAATGAACGACCGCCATGCAGTCAGTTTGCAAAAGTATCGCTTCGGCCCCGTATCTTCGCGCTATCCACATTCCGTTAAGGGCCGCTTTTATTTCGGCATCTGTGCTAGTGTTTACGCCGCTAGAAAAAGAGCCGTATTTTTTAATAGGATAGGATAGGCCGTCGATGTTTATCCATGCGGCCCACCCCGCTTTGTTGTCTTGGTCCGAATAGCTGGCATCGGTTATGACTGTTGCCCAAATCATGTGAACTTCCACCCCTCACTGGCCTTGCCCCGATACGGCTCAACGTCAAAATCCGGCGCGGCAGCGGCCAGATCCTTTGCATAGGCCACAGACCCGGCGCGCTTAACCAGCGTTAGCTTGCGCCCTGCGATTGTCGCATCCTTGCCGCGCGCGATCCACACCATTTCGGCCAGAACCTCGTCGCGGCGTTCTTTTGCGGCATCTATCGCGTCTGACAGTTCGTCATATTCTTTGACCAAGCGCACGGCTTCCGGCGTATCAATCTCGGTGCGCTTTGGCCCTTCGTATTCTGTGGGGTCTGCAAGGCGGGCGGCTAGCCATGCGGCGCGCAGGATTGGCAGGTTTTCCGCAATCCACTCTGCGTCTGCCGTGACCAATTCCAGCTTTGTGCCGTGCGGCGACCACTGGAAAAAGTGGCACCACTCGCGGCCAGTGCAAAATAGCTGCACCTGAATTTGCGCATAATATTGCGGCTGATCGTCAATGCTTTTGAACTCAGGCGGGTTTTTCTTGCGCTGTCCAAATGGGCATTTAATTTCTAAAAGCCCATCGTGTTCGATCAAGCCATCCGGCGATGCGCCCAGCCAATCGCTATGAGGCGCAAACGCCAGCGGCGTGACCGTGCTGCCCGTTTCCATCTGGTATTCCACCAGCGCGCCGTCCTCGTGAAATGTGCCGTATTCAGTCGCCACGTTACCGCTAAACTCGGACGGCAGGCCATGCATAGACCGGACCAGCGCGCGCATGGCGTCCTCCGGCTTCATAAACGGCGACAGGCCAAGAAATGCCCCCGCCGTGCTTGCGGTGATCCGGCCCGCGCGCGCGGCGTGCCATTGCTCGGTGCGTTGTTCCATGTTATTCTCTCCATTCTGCTAAAAAGACCCGCGCCGCGCCTCTGAATAACTCAGGGTAATCGGCTCCACACCTTCGCGGCGCGGGTCGCCCCCGTTTATTTAGAACGGGATTTCATCATCCAGATCAGCGCGACCGCCAGACCCGCCACTCTGCGCAGGCTTTTTCGATGCCTCGCCCACATGCAATTCCTTGTCCGATGGTGATACAGCCGAGACCCAGTTGCCTTCCATCATCTCGCCCGTGTTGCCTTTCATGCTCCAGACCATGCATTTGATCACCATCGGTTTATTCATGAGGTGCATCGCCAGCATGTCGCTGGTTGGTGCCTCACCGCTGCGGGTCAACTGACCGCCCGCGTTGGCATCAATGGCCGCAAGCATCCGGCGCGCCTTGTCCCGCTTTGCCTTGGCCTTTTCGTCGTCCTTGGCCTTTGGGTCAAAGTCCGTAACCCAAATTTTATGAAACACCTTGCGGTTTTTGAATTGTTCTGGGGCCATCACAGACCAGCGCGCGCTGATGTATTCGCGCGGGTCGCTTTCATTCCCGTTCGTGGTCCACTTGATTTCATCAATCACCGCCAGCACGTCCGAGTTGTTCGGGATTGGCTCCATGTTGCCGCCCGGCACTTCATATTCCTTTGGCGTGTCCGCTGCGGTTTCGCCGTCGCTTAGATCCCAAAAACTGCTCATTGTGTGATGTCCTTTTTCTTCGGTGCATTATGCCCATTTAGGGCGGGGATGAAGTCGGCCAGCGGGTTTTCACCCATCTTGACCGCCATCGGTTCGGTGATGTTGTAGCGGTTTTTGGATACGTTGGCGGGCGATACGTTGCAGACCAACTCCCGAGCGCCCGTGCCGCGTGCCTTTTTGCGCTCATCGTCGCCACCGGAAACAAACATTTGCTGGCGCAAGAACGCAACCACGTCTACATCGTCAACATACGGAGGCATTGATTTATCTTGGTGTAGACGCAATGTATAACGCATGTAGTCATCTTGGTCTGGAAGCTTGATGGTTTTAGTGTCCGCGTGTGATATAAAAACCGCGTGCATCCCCTTGCGATCGTTCAATAGACCGCACGCTTTCCGCACGCGGCGATGCATCGCGCCAACAGCGTCCATACCCGCACCCCAACCCCCAAACGCTTGATTGATCCCCTTAGACTTAGGGTCGCTTTCTGTTACCTCTGATATAAACAACCGTTCCAGCGCGGTCACGCTGTCAATCACGATCGTCTGATATTCGTGATCCTCTTGGATCAACGCCGTTAATTGTTCCCAAAGCATTGCGCCACTCTGCACAAGTGGCAGAGCGTCTGGGCGGTTTTCCGCAGGGATTGCCTGCAATCCGTCCTCGGCGCGAATGAAAATTGGCTTCGGAAATGTGGCGGCAAGGCTGGTTTTGCCCATTCCGCTATCTCCGCAAATCGTCACCATAACGGCGCGGTCGGCGGGTTTACTTGCTGTCGCAAGAATACTCATATTCTAGTCCTTTGTTTGGCGCATTGGCCCGTGCGGCGGGTCGCACTCTCTAATCCCGCTTAAATGTTGTTGCATGACTATCGGGGTTGTGCAAGAACAAATATGCAGCAGCGCATAAAAGGATTGCACCAGTGCTAGATATAGATGAAATTCGCCATGCCCTACAAGATAGGGTAATCACAGCAGTATCCACGCAGACGGGGATTGACCGGAATACTATCGCAGCCATCAAGAACGGGCAGGCGGTAAACCCGTCACATCGCACAATCAAGGCGCTGTCAGATTATTTGTCTCCGGCACAGCGCCATGACTGACATCGCCAAACAGACCTACTACGGCCTATGCGACATATACCGCCATGACGCGGAGTTGTGCATCGGCACGGTCTCGGCGTTTCTGGAGCACCACAGTGCAGGCGTGCCTGACGTGCCGTTGTTTTTCGGGCAGGTCAGGCAAGACGCTTTGTTTTGGGCTTCTATCGCGGCGCCGCATGAGCTGGAGGCATATGCCGTTGCATCGCTCGACGCCTTGGAAAACAGCATCGTGGCGCACAAGCAAACGAAGCGATTGGCCGCTGCTGCGTTTCGGCGCATGGCACCCGATGACAGGATCAAATTTTTAAGGTGGGCAGAAAATGAGCGCTAAAACATTCAATCTTGCAGACTACGCAACGGGTAAAAGCTATGACGAAACGCAAGACGATCTTGCCCAAGCCCGCGTTTCTGCCGTTGCATCTCTAAAAGATGACGACTTTTCAGACTTCAATGAGGAATTTTTCCCCCAGAAGTTTGCGCCGGAGCCGGAGCATTTAGAAGATGACGGCTTTGCCCTGCCGATCGACGTGACAGGCGTAGACCTAACCCGCCCGCCGGGGTTCGTGGGCAGGGTAGCGGATTGGATTGACGGGCAGTGCCGGTATCCTCGACGGAGGCTTGCGGTTGCCAGCGCAATCACGGCCATAGGCAACATTGGCGGAATGTCACACTATGACACGCACGACGGCGTGACGGCGAACATGCTGTCCTTTTGCGTGGCGGCATCCAGCACAGGAAAGGAAGCCGTAATGCAAGCGTTTACGGAATTGCACATCGCGGCGGGCATGCAGGGCGCGATTCAGGGCGGCATCAAAAGCGAACAAGAGATCGTGCGGAACCTGATCGAGAACCAAGCGTCATTCTACAACATTGACGAGATCGGTATTTTTCTGAGCAAGGTGCGCAACGCTCAACAGCGCGGCGGCGCATCATACCTCGAAGGCGTGTTTGGCACGATTATGAACGCCTATTCAAAAGCCAATAGCCGTTTTTTGCTTGGCGGCGATATAAAGCGGGATCTGCGCAAGGCGTATTTCGGCCAGCTATCCAAGGCCCAAGACAGCGGGGACGTAGAGCGGGAAGAACACGCGGCCCGGATGCTGGGCATGGTAGACAACGGGCTAGAGAGGCCATTCTTGTCAATCATCGGATTTACGACGCCATCGACGTTTGAGGGTGTAATGGATGGTGAGACCGCGACGCAGGGCTTTGTCGGGCGCGCTATTATTGTAGCGGAGCGAGACATAAACCCGCGCCCGCGCAAGGGCTTCAGGAAGATCGAAATGCCGATAATGATGGGCGGCAAGCTGGGCGTGATCTATGGCAACGAAGCGGGCCGTGTGGAGCACGTAGGGCCGCGCAGGGACGTGACCACCACGCCAGAGGCGGCAGAGGCGCTAGACGCTATCATAGAGTGGCTGATCGACTATGCCGGGCACATGGATGAAAAGACAGGAGAGGCCAGCGTGGCGATGATCCGGCGCGCCTATGAATTGATTGCCAAGGTCAGCTTCATTCTGGCAATACCGGACGGCATCCGCACGATGGAGCATGTGCGATGGGCGTTTGCATTTATCAAGGACGAGATTGATTTCAAGGTTCAGTTGGTCTTTGCCAATGACAACAAAAAGGCGCGCCCCGAAGACGCACTTGCGGCTCGGTTGCTGAACTACATCGACACGGAAAACGGGGCATCTACGGCGGTGCTGGCGAGCAGGTCAAAGATTGATAAGCCGACGATCGAGACCACAATGAGGCACCTCGAAGGGCGCGGTGAAGTGGTGTCGAGGGACGGAAAGCGACGGCGAAAAGGCGAGATTGTGGTTCAGTGGTTCCGAACGTAGCCGAAGCAGAAAGACCCGCCCGAAACGGCGGGTTTTTTGTTTTTTGGGCCAAACCCCCTAAAGTAGAACCATAAGTAGAAGGAAATTCTACTTTTAAGCCTATGAAGTTAAAGGGTAAATGGGCTTAGTTAAGAAGTTTTAGTTAGAACCCCTGAGACACATTTAAAAAAGCCCATGAGCCTCTCTGAACCTCTTGAAAAACAGTATAGAGAGGGCTCTAAGTTCTATCTATAGTGTATTAGTCAATGATTTCAGGGATTTAAAAGTAGAATTTGATTCTATCTTTGTCTAAGTTTCTACTTAGCGATATGCCCTTGATTTAAATTATTCTTGCATATATGTATTCAATACTAGATATGGAGTTTAGAATGTATAATATCGAAAAAGAAATAAGCATGACTGAAGCTAATTCAGGATCAAAGGTAAGGGGAAAGTCTAAATATGGGTTTCACGAAATGGATGTCACAGACAGCATTTTTTTTGAAGGCGGAAAAGCTTCCTGCCAGTGCAAACCGTACGCGGCGATGAAGGCGTTTGAGCGGGCAAGCGGGTTTAAATTTTCCGCTCGGAAGGTCGGCACTGGCGTCCGCATCTGGCGCACGTCTTGAACAAAGAAACACGAACAAAGGAACCAATCACTATGAACGATCAGGACACACCCACAATCTGGGCAGGCATGACGCCGGAGGAAAAGGGCGCGCTGTTGCTGGCGGAACACGAGGGGAAGGTGATCCAGAGGTTATATGCCGGTGCATGGGACACAGTTGATGCACTGTTTTTCCACGGCTTAGCCTACCGCATCAAGCCGGAACCAAAGCGCGAAACGGTGACGATGAATGCTTTCAATGGTCGTGAGTATCACTGGAATGCTTCATTCCAAAGCACATCATTTGACACCCACCAAATCACATTCGACACCATCGACGGAGAGCCTGACTGCGCCACGATCCGCATGGAGCGCCTGACATGACTTATGAAAACTCAACAGTAAACCGCTGGCACGCAAACCCCGATCCCCGCCTGCGCAATGGCGGTGACACCATCGACGCGCACCAGCAGCGTGTTGCCAGCCTGTGCCACTCACTCGCCGCGCATATGGGCCACTCGCTTACCGAAAGCGACCTGCTACTTGCAGCCCGCTATCACGACGAGGCCGAGCGGGTTCTTGGCGATATGCCAGCGCCAGCCAAGGCGCGGTTCCCAGATCTTGCAGATGCGTATGCAATCGCAGAGCGGGAAGTCCTGCGGGGCATGGGACTGGATTGGACGCTGACCGCCAAGGAAGAACAAATGCTGCACCTGTGTGATAAGCTGGACGCGCATATGTTCGCCGTGTCGCGCGGCGTCACAGGGCAGGAAAGGGACGAGGCACGCGCGCTGATCAACGTGATGTCAGACAAGTTCAAGGCGCGTGAATGGGTCGCGGCGCAAGTGGGGGCGGGGGCATGACACATGAACGCAGAGGGGAAAGCGACGAGTGGTATACGCCCGCATATATTTTTGCGGCGTTGGGCGAAACCTTCAATCTTGACGTGGCGTGTCCGCGCGAAGGCCCGCGCCATGTTCCGGCAGACAGTTTTTACAGCGACAATGCACTGGATCTTGAATGGCATGGCTTTGTCTGGATGAACCCGCCATTTGGTAACCAGTCCACTAAGCGGAAATGGCTTACCAAATTCTTCGCGCACGGCAACGGCATCGCACTGCTGCCCGACCGCACGTCTGCCCCGTGGTGGCAAGAGTTTGCGCCGATGGCTGATGCGGTGTTGTTCATCGCGCCGAAGGTAAAGTTCGAGCGACCAGACGGTACGCGCGGAGAGCAGCCCGGAACAGGCACAACTCTTTTTGCCTGCGGAGACAGGGCGAAGGCAGCGCTGATAAGGGCAAGAACCCTTGGTGCAGTTTTCATTGCGCAAGTGGAGGGCAAACAATGACGCACCACACCGACACGCTAGGCCGGGCGCCGATCATGCGCCCTATGCAGCCACAGGCCGAGCCGGAATTGCAGCCTTGCGAGGACTGGCGCGGGGAGGCTATTATGGCAAACATCCCGCGAGATAACAGAACCTACAACGGGCTGTTGATGGGCAAGCCAAAGAAGGCCAAGCCCACCCCCAAGCTGCGCACAACGGGAAAGCCATGTGCTGTTACCGGATGCACTGCGCGACTAAGCCCTATGAACAAGATGGGCGTGTGCAGCGGCCACCGCCATTACGCACAGTGCCAGTGCGGGCCGTGCATCGGCAAGCGGCGGAAGGCGCAATGAATTGGCGCTGATAGCACTTGACACCACAGCCAAACCAGTGGCATGATGTTCGTGCTTCTCATTGTTGTCTCCCAACTTAGCCCCGCGCCGTAAAAAGCGCGGGGCTTTTTTGTTTGCGTTGCAAGCATCGGCGAAATATGGTATTCAAGGGCCGGACACAGGAGATCAAAATGACAATCAACAAATTCCGCAGCATCCTCTACGCAACCGCAAAATACAGCGGAGACGTGCAGGCCGTCACGTCAAAGCGCAAGGGTTCTATCTCGCGTCGGATCATGCGCCGGATTGCCGGATACTTCACCGGGCGCGCGCTGGGCGGGATGTTTCGGTGATCGACTTTGGAAACATAGGTGGATCAAAACTGGACGCCAGTGCCTTTTCATCTAAGGCATCCAACGCAGTAAAAAGATACATCATGCCGAAACGCATGAGGCCGGTTCCAAAGCATAAGGTAAAATACGATAACGCCGCAGAAATGGCCAGAGACTTAGCGCCAAACATTGCGGGCGGCGATACAGTGACTGCCATACTGTCAGGGAACTTCATATTTGGCGACATATTCGAGGCGTTTGCATACGAAACCGGAATGCCTATTGATGAATTGACTATCTCGACGCTAAGTTTTTCAGATGAAAATATCGTAAGCCTTTCCGAGATGTTGAAATCAAATAAAATTGGCACCCTCAACATTCTGATCAGTGATTATTTCTGGTCGCATAACCGAAATAACGCATCTTACATTTACGAGCGACTTGATATAGGCGGGCGGTTCCAACTCGCAGTTGGTGGCGTTCACACAAAAATATCTCTTATCAAGGCCGGAAGCCGTAAGATCGTCATAAGTGGGTCGGCAAACCTACGGTCAAGCCGGTGCATTGAATCGGTGACGTTTGAAACGGACATCGGGCTATATGACTTTCACCACAAATGGCATATGGATGTTATTGAAGAATACAAGACCATAAACAAATCAGTTCGCGCGGGCGCGGCGTATCAAGCGATAAAAGGATACTAAAATGTCAGAAAACGGCTCAGGTAGCACAATGGGCGGCGCGACATCCGCAGGCAATCGCGCTAGTTCAAGATCCAGCGCGGGAACAGTATCCGACCCCGATATGTGGTCATAACTTTTACCCCTTAAAGGTGTTTACAAATGACAGCTAAGCACATCCCGACAGTTGACACGCGCGCCATGGTATCAGCGCTAGCAAGCTATGGCGTGCCTCAAGACGATATATGCAAAGTTATTGGCATTTCAAAGCCTACGCTGCATCTAAACTATCGAGACGAAATCGACCTTTCGGCAATCAAGGCAAATGCAGCCGTTGCGCAAACTCTATACGTCCAAGCGACAGACGTAGACCACCCGAAAAGCACGGCGGCCGCAATGTTTTGGATGAAGGTTCGCGCGGGATGGAAAGAGGTGACAATCGTGGATAACACTTCAAGCGACGGCAGCATGACGCCAAAGCCCACAAAGATTGAGTTTGTATCCCCGCAGGTCACAGATGAAAGCGACGATTGAGGAAATTCCCAAGATCACCGCCAACTTTGCAAGGCCAGCACGCACGCGGGTATTCAAGGGCGGACGCGGTGGAGGCCGAACAACTGGCCTTGCATTGCGTTCGGCTCTTCGGATCTACCAACTTGCAGAGCTGGGTGTCGAGGGCGTTTTTCTTGCATCGCGTGAACACCTAAACAGCCTTAACGAATCCAGCATGGAGGAAATCAAGGCGGCAATCCGGTCGCATGATTGGCTCGCTGATTATTTCGATGTTGGTGAAAAGTATATCCGCACCAAAAACCGCCGGATAAGCTATGCGTTTGCTGGCCTTCGTCACAATCTGGACAGCATCAAATCCAAGGCGCGCATCATTGGCAACTGGACGGACGAAGCGGAAAGCGTGTCTGATGTTGCGTGGCGAAAGCTCATCCCAACTATCCGGCAGGAAGGCGAAGGCTGGACCGCAGAGAACTGGATAAGCTACAATCCCGAAAGCGCGGAGAGCGCAACACACAGGCGGTTTGTGGAGGGCGGGGGCGATGATTGCATTGTCACTGACCTAAGCTGGCGAGACAATCCGTGGTTCCCTGACATCCTCAACAGGCAGCGCATAGAAGATCAACGATTGCGCTCTGACACCTATGACCATGTATGGGAAGGCGCGTTCCTGACCATTACCGAAGCGCAGGTGTTCAAGGGGAAATACAAGGTTGAGGACTTCACACCCGGCCATAACTGGGATGGACCGTATCAGGGCGTCGACTTTGGGTTTGCGCAAGACCCGACAGCTGCAAGCCGCGTTTGGGTTTATGATAAGCGCCTGTGGATCGAGTATGAGGCGGGTAAGGTGGGCCTAGAGCTGGACGATACCAGCGACTTCATATGCGACCGGATACCGGACTTTGCAAATTACACGTCACGGGCTGACAGCGCGCGACCGGAAAGCATTAGCTACCTGAAGCGCCACGGGCTACCAAAAATGGTGGGCGTTAAAAAGTGGCCGGGATCGGTGGCAGACGGCATCGCGCATATGAAATCATATGAGGAAATCATCATCCATCCGCGATGCACTAGCACGGCGCGCGAGTTTAGGCTATACAGTTACAAAATTGATCGAAATTCGGGAGACATTATGCCCGTGATTGTGGACGCAAACAACCACTATATCGACGAAATACGATACGCGCTTGCGCCTATGATGCAAGCAAAATCAGGCCCAAGCATAAGGACGCTATAAATGCGGTTACTCGGTTACGACATCACGCGCGGGCAGATCCCGACAGAGGTCAAGGAAAGCGCGGTTGGCGGGTCTGTTGTTATGTCGCCGGGCCAACCCGTCTGGACACCCCGCGACTATGCAAATCTTGCAAATGAGGGATATCAGAAAAACGTGGTAGCCAATCGGTGCATCTCATCAATCTCGGAAGCTGTAGCATCCGTCCCGCTGACGTTTTTTAAGGGCGAAACCGAACTGACCGAAACCCCGCTGCGCAAACTGCTGGCAAACCCCAACCCGTCACAGAACTATGCGGAATACGTTGAGAGTAAAATCGGCTATCTGCTTATCAGCGGCAACAGCTATGAGGAGGGCGTTACGGCTTCGGGCCGCGAGGTGCGCGAGATGTACGCCCTACGCCCTGATCGAATGAAGGTTATCCCCGGCGCGGATGGCGAGGTGCAGGCGTTTGAATACAGCGTAGGCGGGCGGAAAACCAAGTGGGATGTTGATATGTCTGCGGGCATTGTGCCTGTTTGGCACACTCGACTGTTCAACCCGCTAAGTGATTGGTACGGGCAGGCGCCAATCGAGGCGGGCGCATATGCAATCGACGTTCACAACGCGGCTATGGGATACCTGCAAGCGCTATTGCAGAACAGCGCGCGGCCATCTGGTGCACTGGTGGTTAAGGACGGGGAAACACTCGGAGATGATGCATTCCATCGGCTGAAAAACGAATTGCAGGACAATCATCAAGGCGCGAAAAACGCAGGCCGTCCGATGTTGCTCGAAGGCGGTCTGGACTGGAAGCCCATGGGCATGTCTCCGGCTGACCTTGAAATGATCGAAACAAAGAACAGCGCGGCGCGTGATATTTGCTTGGCGTTCGGGGTGCCGCCGATGTTGATCGGCATTCCGGGCGATAACACATATGCAAACTACTCCGAAGCGCGGCTGGCGTTTTGGGAGGATACAGTCATTCCCCTGCTGTTGCGTTGTGTGGGCGATTGGCAGCGGTGGCTTGCTGATTCTCAGGGAGTGACGATCAAAGCGGACCTAGACGAGATCCCCGCCATTGCAGACAAACGCGCTGTGAAGTGGAAGTCTTTGCAAGACAGCAAGGTGCTTACGATCAACGAAAAGCGAGAGGCAATGGGCTACGATACGGTCGAGGGCGGCGATGTGGTCTATGTTAGCATGGGTGAAGCCCCACTTGGCATGGAGTTTGACGCGGCTGGCCCGATTGACGCTGTTGACCAAAAGGCGCTACGCATGATTGCTGGCTATGAGACGGGCAAGGTCGTGGCGATCAAGTGAGATACTTGGTAGACAACCCCGCGCGGGAGCGCGTGCGACAGGCGCGGCTCTTGTCTGCCATCGAGCGCAAGTTTGCACCGTCATTGCGGCGTGAAATAGCGCGGGCATCAAAGGATATGGTAGAGCAGTTTGAGCGCACAGGCGGCGCGCCAAACGTGGACTATGACCACGCGCGCAAGATCGAGGCGTTGTATCTGGACATGGCCACTGCGTCGGTCGAGGCGTTCGGTGGGCGCATTGTTGATCGGGGCAAGGCAATGGGGCTTGTGCTGGAGGTTAAATCCTTCGCTGACTTCTTTCGCCGGATTGCGCAAGAGTACATCACGGGCGAGGCAATCCGCAGGCGCATCACGTCAATCACGGAAACCACACGGGCGCAGATTGTCAGGCAGGTCATTGCCGGGCAGTCCGAGGGACTTGGCACCGCCGAGATTGCACGCAGTATAAACAAACGCATCCCGTCAATATCGCGTATGCGTGGCGCGCTCATTGCGAGGACTGAAACCCACGGTGCGGCTAACTTCGGGGCGGATCAGGCGGCAAGATCAACTGGCTTAAAGCTGCGCAAGGAGTGGATAAGCGTCTCCGATGATCGGACCCGCCGCGTGCCGGAAGATAGCTTTGGCCACGCATCTATGAACGGCGATATTGTGGAGATGGATCAAGCGTTTCAAATGCCGGACGCGGGCGGGGGTACTATTCCGGCGATGTTTCCCGGAGATCCCGCCTTGCCGCCGGGGGCATCCATAAACTGCCGATGTGCTATCGGGCACCAAGTTATCGGGCTGGATGACTGACATAACAACAACACTTTGCAACTTTGCAAAAACATGCTATAGCTTTGCAAAGTTTGCAAACTGAAAGCCCCGTTTATGGACATGAAGCACCACGCATTCCCGCTGGAACTCAAAAAAGAGCCGGACGAGGATGGCACTATTGAGGGCTATGCGTCTGTTTTTGATGTAGTCGACAACGGCATGGACGTTATCGAGCGCGGGGCGTTTGCCAAAACACTGGGGCAGCGAAAGGTAAAAATGCTGTGGCAACACGATATGGCAAAGCCAATCGGCGTTTGGGATGTGATTGAGGAAAACGAGCGGGGTCTATACGTCAAAGGCCGCATCCTCAAGGACGTGCAACAGGGCCGCGAGGCAATGGCACTGTACAAGGCTGGGGCCATGGATAGCCTGTCTATCGGCTATGTTGTGAGGAACGCCACACAGGAGGGCGGGGGCAGTGTTCGCCGTCTGATGGAAGTGGACTTGTACGAAATCAGCGCAGTTACGATCCCCATGCTCGACGAGGCCATTGCGTCCGTCAAGAGCATTCGGACAATTAGAGAATTTGAAAAAGCCTTGCGGGATGCAGGGTTTTCCAAGACGGAAGCCAAGGCTATTTCAGCCGATGGCTTTTCGGGCCTAGCCGATCATCGGGACGATGTAGAGGTCGAGGTTGACACCAAAGGCGCACAGGCGCTTGCGGACGCAATCAAACTCTTACAGGAGACATTCAATGTCTGACGATAATCAAAAAGCTATCGACGCGATCAACGTGGTCGGTAAATCCTTCGAGGCATTCAAGGAAGCCAATGATCTGCGATTGAAGGAAATCGAAGCCAAGGGCCACGCCGACCCATTGCTGGACGAAAAGCTGGCAAAGATCGAACTGGATCTGGGCAAAGCGCAAGACGCTGCTGACGCCGCTGTCCTGCAATCCAAGCGCCGCGACCGATTCACGACTGACGCCGCTGGCAATGAGGTTGATCTCGAAGCCAAGGCCGCACGGTTTGGCGCTGAACTTGAAGCCGCAACAGGCCGCAAGCCTGCGGGCATGAAAGCCGATGACGTCACCGCCTATGAACTGGCAATGAAGTCGCTGTTGCGCGCTAACTTCGACAAAGACATGATCTCGGATGTTGAGCGCAAAACGCTTTCTTCCGGTCAAGACAGTGCGGGCGGCTACTACGTCTACCCCGATATGTCAGGCCGCGTTGTTGCCAAGGTCTTTGAAACGTCTGCTA
>Ga0222649_1000270_pt1 | contig 18842 bp, 11 predicted proteins | sample AntAcemetagen337_FD_179865 | JGI IMG/M metagenome (GOLD analysis project Ga0222649, IMG submission 179865) | Saline water microbial communities from Ace Lake, Antarctica - #337 | ecosystem: Environmental > Aquatic > Non-marine Saline and Alkaline > Saline | place: Antarctica: Ace Lake... | reverse complement strand
TACAAATGACATCAAATTTTTACGTTACTATATATCAAGTGATGAATTTAGTCTGCTTGATAATAATAAAGGTTTTAAAATACCAAAAGATGCAATATATAAAAACATCAAAGATGATTGCGAATCGGCTGGACTAAAAAAACAATGTATAAGTATAAATAATGACGATGATACAGAGAATATACAATTAGTAGATGAAAATAATTATTATGGATTTATACTGACAACTACAGACAATCCAAATATATTTAAAATATTATCTTCAAATACAAATGGTAATGTATTAACTACTAATAAAATCGAATTAATAACTACAAGCGAAATAACTGAATATAATCCTAGTGAAAGTTCGGTAAATGCATCAATAACTGATAAACCGTCTACCGCAGACAATAAGAATGAACCTATAGATCTCAAACAAAAAACAGAAAAAAATGATACAAAAGATATTATTGACTTTAATGAGGTAATGATTGATCTTTTGACACAATCTCCTCTGATAAATACAATAACAAATAATCCTGACCTAGTAGATGCTACATCTGCGGTAGCAAATGCAATTAGTGATGTAGCTAATGCATTAAGTAAACTTAAGTCGCCCTCTGACATTACACATGCGACAGATACCGAATTAAAAAATGCAGTTCATGGTATAGCAAACGCCATTGGTGTCGTAGCAAATAGACTAGGAAACCCTCAAAGCCGAATTGATTCAGTTTCTAATAGTTCTACATTAATACCTCCTATAAATAAACTAGGATATGCCATTGTTGATGTAGCGAAAGGATTAGTAAAATCTAAATCAGAGTATAATGTTAGCGAACCAATAATTGCAAAAAACTCTATGGCATCAGCTGCAAGTGATGTAGCAAATACACTTAAAAATCATCCATCGAATAAAAATGTTTCGCAAAAAAATACTCCGAATAATACCGTTGTATCGTCGAACAATCCAATATCAAATATTCAAAGCCAGATTAATTCGGTTTCTGACAGTTCCACATTAGTAAATCCCATAAATGCAATAGGAAATGCCCTTGTTGATGTAGCGAAAGGATTAGTAAACCCTCAATTAGATTCCAATAAATTACCTATAGAAAATATAAAAAAACTAAATAATATTAATTATACGCCAAAAGCGAATACAGAGCTCACAAAAGAAGATCAAAAAACGAATATATCAGACCAAGGATTTCGAAAATATATACTGAATGAAGATTATGAATTTCAAAGAGAAAAAATAAGCGATTCAACGATGAATATAATCAAGTCAGGTTCGAAAACTTCAGGTGGCGGAACTCTCGGAGAAAATAAAGCACAAATAAAACAAGCAAATGATTATATGAAGAAATTCAAAAAAAATGCTAATATGATATTAAACAATCCTACGTTTTTAAAATTAACTTCATTAAACATAGATAAATTATCATATATAATAAGAAAAACAGCATTTCAAAAAAATAATATATCCGTTACGGATGATGAAAAAAATAATATATTCTTATCCATTGTAAACTTTTTATACTCTGATTTTACATTCTATGTTTTATTTACTAAAAATATGCAGAAATTATTTTTAGGGACTACATTTGATGAATATACTAATTTGAAACAAAATGATAATAATCGTAACAATTATCTTGGTTTGTTGAAAGATAACGAAAAACAAGATGATACTTATAATGATTTTAATGATCAGATAAATGCAAAAAACGAAATAAATGAAAATGAAAATAAAAGTATATCATACACATACGACGAAATAAATAACGAAGGAAAAACCGAAGGCACAATTCGTAAACATGAACTTACAATTTATATAAAAGAAGTTTTAAGATTATTAACTAATTTCCAACAATATATTTCGGAGGCTATTTTTAAAGGTGAAAGTGAGAGCAAAGGTCAAGCAACCGACTTACCTAGAGGAACCTACGATTCATACGATATATTAATACCTTACATAGCAGAGAAAACGAAACAACTAGCTGTGTTGAATGAATATCTACCAATAATAACATCAAATACTCAGGTATTTATAGAGGCATTAGACAATACAATACGCGTCAATTCTACAAACAATATAATCACATATTTAAAATTGAGAAACGATGACGAAGGCACTAGAGTATACAACAAACGGTTTAATATTAGCACCCTACCTAATAAAGGCTCAATGCTCGTAGAATATAGAAATGATAATTTTCCACTACATCAGTATAATGCGAGTAATAATACTATTTACACACCATTGTTAAACAAAATTGCTGACAAAGAACATAATGGGTTTAAGATCGCCAATAAAGAATTGATGGTAACGAAATATACTTCTAACTATTTATTTGGTAAGTTTACAGATATATTTGCACCCCTACAAACGAATTCTGAAATAGCAAAACGAATGGAAATAATAAAAACAAAGGTAGTATCAGGTTCTCCAGTTTTTATGTTAGGATATGGTGCAAGCGGAGCCGGCAAAACTTCATCGTTGGTCTATTTTAATAAAGGTAAAACACAATCTGATAGGAATGGTATTCTTATTCATTTATGCAATCAATTATCTGACAACTATAAAAACTTGGAAATGTCAGCTATAGAATTTTCTGGAACAGAAGTAGTGCACACTCCATTAGATTTAACTGCACGAATAAAATTTAAATATGACCAACTGTCTAATGAGTTTATTTTAAGTGAAGACTATACCTATAACATCAAGTATAAATATAGACTTGCTAATAATAATCACGATGATGCTAATTCTGATACAAAAACATTCAAAGCAAATACCCCACTTGGTGTAGTCGCTATCTATTTGATTGACACAGACCGTTTCGTAAAAGCTACAACAAATAATCCAAATAGTTCACGAAGTCATAAATTAATTTTTATAAAATTAACAAATGAAGGTAATAGTAAAGAAGGTAATATCATAATAGGCGATTTTGCAGGTGTAGAGAACGAATTCACATGTGACGACCCAGTAACAATTCGTAATTTCTTAAGTGTCAAGCGAGAAAATACTCAGGAACCATATTATAGTACTGAGATGTATAATGGAGATTCAGACCCACTTACTCAACCTATAAAAGACGAATTGAAAAAAGGTGGTGCGACAGCACCAAATATATGCGAAGATAAAATTAAAATTACGGATGATGTATATGATTTTGATAATCCAGTATATAAAGAATCATTTGGTTTAGAGGAGACATCGTTCTCTGAAAATACTCGAGATATAAAGTATCTAATACGTATCATTCGACAATTTATGAATACTAATCATAAACAACCTATCTCAGACGAATATAGTAATACAAATATCAATACACTTATCGAAGAGTTCGAAATTTATGTAGGTAACAATTCCAAACTTGAGCGCGATAAATTGATTTTAACTGACAAATTAAATAGTCTTCCAAAATTGTCAGACTTATCTAGAGAATACAAAAACTGGTTTAGTCTACAAACTACAATTTTAATACCAAAAAATACAAAATCTTTAAGTCAAGTGACTGATATATCAATTTTAACTAAATTCCTTAAAAAATTTCTAAATGATACACGGGTAATTACATTGGACATAATGCAAAAAAACTTTGCTTCAAATTACAGAGGAATAAATATACAAGATAACGGTATGGGAAAAGCAATATTAATGCAGGGTTTTTTGTTAGATATGAAAACCAAATTCTTAAATAAACAAATAACAATATTAAATACAAACGGAGAAACAGATGAAATATCATCACTACCAAAAGTAGAAATAGAAACAATGATTACTGCAATAGGTAAAGATTATACAGAAGGAAGCACTAGTAAATCTTATAACAATTATGATGCAACGATAAACAAAAAATATGGCGAATTAACAAAAATACTAAAAAAATCAGAAAAAGATTTTAAAGTGAAATTAGAACAATTGATAGCATCAGCTCAAGAAAAGAAACAACAGATTAATACTAAATTTAATAATTATATAAAACCAGATAAAGAACCAACAAAAATAGATAAAACAAAACTCATACCATTTATGACTGAAGGATTTATAAAGGCAATAAAAGAATTAGAAATTGAGAAAGCATGTAGGGAAGCGAATATAAAGGTAGTATGTGAAAACCGAACTAATGAGGGTGTATTTATAAATGATTCATTATCCAAAGTACGTGAAGTTATTAGTAAAATTTTATACGAAAAAAATAAGGATACCGTCAATATTTCACCTGAATTCATAGACCAATGCCTACCAAAATATTGTTCTAATGATGGAGAAGGCGGATGTTTCCAATTTGATATGACAAGCAATAAAGAAACTGAACTTAATAAAACTGGTTCAGTTATTTTTGATGAGATATATAAGGTTTTAAATCAAGGTCCAAATGAAGGGGGAAAAAAATACTCAACAATACAAGACTTATATAAAGCAATAATAGTGAGTGTATTTTGTGTATTTAATATTTCACGCAAAGCCAATAATCCACCACCAGTGCCATATATGGATATCAATGATATGAAACGAATATTCACTTTTGGAATAAATGAAGAAGAAACGTGTAACAAATTTAAAGTTTTAGGACACAAAATAATTGACATGATAGAAAAAACATGCGATGTAGAAACACTAGACAATCCAGAGGGATTTGGTGATAAGGTAGCGAATCTAATTAGCATAGAATCCTCAGAAGAACAAATGACTAATAATATAAATACTAATACTATTTTCAACAATTTCAAATATATAATAGATGTCGAGTATAATGAATTCAAACAAAATTATACTAGAGACCAAATGTATAAAAATCGGATCATAGAATTTATTCAAATGGTAGATAATAGTAACGCTGTCTCTGCAATTGGCACACTAGATTTTCTAGATAGAATTGCAAAATATAATACAGTAAATACAACATGTAATCCAGAAGAAATTGCAGGCATAAAGAATGTGTATAAAGAAATTTATTCTAATACTTCAGGCGCTGGCGGTAAATCGCGAAAAGCTAAACGATATAAACGCAAGGTAACACGAAAATCGCGTGTTCTCTAATATTATATAATGTATAAGTATAAGTATACATGACTGATATAACAAAACAAAAAATATCCATTATAATAAGAGAACATATATTACACACGAAGATAGAGTATCTAATTGATGCAATTGGAAAAGAGTCATCAAAATGCAAACCGATAGTGTTGAAAGAAAAACAAGATACATCACACGTATATATAAAACATCATAATACCGATAAAACAACCCAAATCACCACTTTAACCCAACAAATAATTTAATCCGCATAGCGGATTTATATTCATCGGTTTAATATCACACTCGATTAATAATAATAGTAAATGTTTTCTGTATATAAAGTATAACGACTGATGAATTATTCATATAGTAATACTTTAACAATAAAATCGGGTCCATCGGAATTTGAGTTTCACGGTAAATCCAACGAACCTAACGTAACTTTTGCTGATGGGAAACATTATATTTCAAAAAAAATATATATACATAAACCATCCATCACTGGATACGACGGTGAATTGTGTATAGAACATACACCATCGACCAATTATGACCTTCCATTATTATTGTATTTCCCATTGAAAACAGATCAATCATCACCTCCTAATGCAATTGATCGTATGATATCTTCTCACCTAGGTAGTAGTTTAGAAGTAAATTTAAATGCCGTTCTCCCACAAAACGGACATTTCGAATACAAAGGAAAAAATATCGCTGTTTTTACAACTCCTATTATCATAAATACACGAATTGTGAAGGATAACGAATCGGTTATAGAAGGTGCTTGCATAAAAGACAGTCCAGAAGAGGCAATCAGTCAATTACAAGGACAGGTTAAAAGCTTGACAGATATAGTTAATAAACATACAACAATTGAATATGACGAACATCATAAGAGGGTTGGGGTTAGTAATTTGAGTATTGGCGCAGGGGGTCCGGGTCAATCGGATTCCCTCAGCGAGATATTGAAAAATAAGGGTATTAAATGCACACCATTACCACAGGGAGATGAAAAAGACGCATTAAAACTGATTGGTATGGACCCAGCTAATGGCAATTCAAAAACAGATCTAAGCATTCCGCTTGCAATCTTTATAGTTTTCATTATTTCTACGGGATTTTATTTTTATATGATTAGATCAATCTACATATTGATATTTAAATCGCTATACATTAAATATGATAAGGACTACCACATACCTATGCTAGAGAGAATGCATATGTACGAAGGAGTATTCGGATTTATACTATTTTATCTATCAATGTTATTTGTTATTCCATCTAAATTTAGTTCGCGAATCGCAGCAAGTATTTTACTAATAACGTGGATAATATACGCTGTTACAATAGAAATGAGTCGTAAAAAATTAATTGGAGAAGTAGCTGGCGGCACTGATGAACTAAATTTAAATATACAAACTGTTATGGGATCAGTTCTAAGTAATGTTTTTAAATTTTATCCATTATATCCTTTATTTTTAGCTGGATATATTTACAAAATAAATACAAAACACCAATAAACGCACGTAAAAATATACAAACTATATTTTTATGTATACACATTTGAATATGTAATATAGAACAATGTAAACGCTGAAAAAAAACAAAATTGGATTGTATATAGTTCATACCATAGATGCACCTCGCACATCATCTGAAACTGGGGTATAATCAGTTACAATGACACCACCGTCACTAATAGGAGCCATCTTCGCAACCATCGTTTCTTCCAAAGTTATCTCTTTTGGTGGGTTCATACGCTTCATTTCAATATCCTTTGTTGGTTGCTCGTCATAATATTGCATCATTGCGACGGTTTTTGTTGATGTGCGTCGTATCAATTCGTATGCAGCGAAAATACCAATAACTCCTAAAACAGGATGCATACACAACAATATATATAATGCTATCGATATAATCACTACTGTTGCGAACATATTATCAATAAATGGGGTTAAAAAAATTGGGGTTGATGGTTGGAATACCAAGTATGCAACTAAGAGTATGAATAGAATTATTTCTAAAGGCGATGCGCTTAATTTAATCGAATTTACCATTATACTTTAGAAGTAGAAAATTTATATACATATAGTATAATATGGATCAAGTGGTAGTTAACAAGACCAAACGAAAATATAAAAAACGGGATCCAAATGTTCTTAAACGAAAATATACAAAACGAAATATTACATTGCAACCTCAATTACAACCCGAAATACAACCAGCAAAAATTTCATTACAATGCGAAATAAAACCTCAAGTGCACGCCGAAACACAACCTCCATTACAATGCGAAACACAACCAACGAGACTTTCATTACAATGCGAAATACAACCTCAAATACAACCTCCAGTGCAACCTTCAGTGCAACCTCAGGCACAATCAAATACATCTCTAAATTCTAAATCACAAAATAAGAGAAACACATTAAAAACCAGAAAAATTAATATAAAAACTACACCAATAATAATAAAACCAGAGATGCCTAAATTAAATGATAAATTCATCGAACTTATGGATACGCTTGGATTTATAATGCGACAACAAAAAGACCTTATGCGCGCCCGTGCTTATGCAAATGCTAAAGAAACTATTTCAATGTACCCTGGCGATATTACTGACCCTGCTCAGTTGAAGGGTATGAAAGGAATTGGGGTGACTATATATCAAAAACTCATTGACTTCCATGCTAACGGCACACTTCGTATAATAGACGAAAATAAGGAGATAATAGGAAAAAAAAACATTATGGATAGATTCACGGATATATATGGTGTAGGTGAAAAGAAAGCAGAGGAACTTATTGATGCAGGCATTAAATCTATAGAGGAGTTGGAAGTGCGACAAGTAGATATGCTAAACGCTAAACAACGTGTGGGATTGAAATATTACAAGGATATTCTTCGACGTATACCTCGGTCCGAGATACAAGAATATGAGACAATATTCAAAAATGCATTGCCTGATGCATCCTTGGAGATTGTTGGAAGTTATCGGCGAGGGTTAGATACTTCAGGCGATATAGATGTTATTATTACATCATTGGACGCAAATATATTCCCTATATTCATAAATACAATGGTTGAACAGGGCATTATAGTAGAGATATTGTCTCAAGGAAACGTGAAATGCCTTGTTATAGCCAAGTTACCGAATACACAATATTTCAGGCGAGTCGATTTCTTATATGCAACTCCTGAGGAATATCCATTCTCTATCTTATATTTTACAGGGAGCAAGGAATTCAATACGACAATGCGGGAGCACGCTCTTTCCATGAATTATACACTGAATGAGCATGGATTATCAGTAATGGAGAATCGTAAGAAGGGAGAACTTGTCAAACAAATATTCCCTGATGAAAAATCTATTTTTGATTTTCTTAATTTGGAATTTAAACAACCGACTGAAAGAATTAATGGAAAGGCGGTTATACAAACAGCTGATACTAAACCAATAAAATCAAAAGGAACTCAGAAAAACAAGAAAAAAATGGTGGATATACGGATTAAGGTCCCAGAAATAATAGAAGCATTCAAGAAGAATGGTATCAATATTCTCAATTCACTCACGGAACAACAGTTAGCTAATGTAGTTACAACAGCTAATATTGCATTCCATCGTGACGGCACTCCCATATTGTCGGATAATGAATATGATATTATCCGCGATTATTTGAGCTCGAAGTATCCCAACAATCCAGCATTGAATGATATAGGAGCTGAAGTAGTTTCGGGAAGAAACAAAATCCAATTGCCTTATGAGATGGCATCGATGGATAAGATAAAACCAGATACAAACGTTATTGCAATATGGTCTGCTAAATATAAAGGTCCATATGAAATATCTTGTAAGTTGGATGGTGTCAGTGGTATGTTTTCAACTGAGGGACTCCAGCCCAAACTATATACTCGCGGTGATGGAAAAGTAGGACAAGATATAAGTGCGATGATCCCTAGATTAAAGTTACCAAAAGAAACAAAAAACATTGTGATACGTGGGGAGTTTATGATACCCAAGGCAGTATTCCGCGAAAAATATGCTGATACATTCGCGAACCCACGTAATTTAGTTGCGGGTATAGTAAACCAGAAAAATCAGGATGATAGAGTGAAAGATCTCCGTTTCTTAGCATATGAGGTTATTAAACCTGCTGGACTGAAACCTTCCGAACAAATGCAGTTACTGGAAACCATCAATGTAGATGTTGTACAACACCGAAACATTCCGACTATTTCAAATGAATATATGTCCGAAGTATTACAGGATTGGCGCAAGAATTACGAATTTGAAATAGATGGCGTAATTGTTTCTGATGATAATATCCATTCACGTGAAACTGGCAATCCAGACCATTCATTCGCATTCAAGATGGTATTGTCCGATCAGATGGCAGAATCGCAAGTAGTTGATGTAATTTGGACCGCGTCCAAGGATGGATACTTGAAACCACGAGTAAGAATTATGCCAGTAAAACTAGGCGGAGTAACAATCCAATATGCAACTGGATTTAACGGTGCATTCATTCGGGACAATATGATAGGTATCGGCGCTATAGTACAAATAATTCGTTCGGGTGATGTAATTCCTAAGATTCAGTCAGTTACTACTCCATCCGTTATTGCCAAAATGCCAGAAGAAGAGTATATATGGAATGATACTAATATTGACGTTATGTTACAAGATACCACTGGCAACATCGTTGTATTAGAGAAAAACATAACAGGTTTTTTTAAAGGTATCGGAGTGGATGGTATGGGTCCGGGAAATGTGGATAAACTCATTGCATCAGGATTTGATAGTATTCCTAAAATTTTGCTGATGCAAAAATCGGATTTCTTGAAAGTGGATGGATTTAAAGATAAGACTGCGACCAAGCTTGTGGAAGGGATACGCGATAAAGTCGCGTTAGCATCACTTGCGACAATCATGGCAAAATCCAATCAATTGGGTCGCGGGTTTAGCACCAAGCGAGCGGAACAAATTTTAGCGGAATATCCGACGGTTTTTGAGACGGGCGAGCAGAATATAGCGAAATTAGTTGCGATAGATGGAATTGAGAAGAAGTCAGCACAAGCATTTGTAAGTCATATACCGAACTTCCTGAAATTTATGGAAGAATGTGGGTTGATGGATAAACTCACATTCAAAAATATCGCAATTGACGATAGTCATCCGTTGTTCGGAAAGATAATCGTATTATCAGGATTTCGTGATAAGGATATTGAGGAAAAGTTGAAAGCGGTATCTGCAAAATTAGGTTCAAGTGTGAGTAAGAACACATTCGCGCTTTTAGTGAAAGATATCAACGAAACTAGTTCCAAAGTCGTGGATGCGAAGAAATATGGTGTGCAAATGATGGTCCGCGAGGAATTTATAAACAAATACTTTACTCGAACCTAATTATATACAATCTTATACGCCAAAAATAGATTGAAGAAATTCTTTGCAAATAGATCCAGAATATTATAACTCATATTTTTTATGTCATATGGGAAGAATGCTGCTACTCCATATAAAGACCAAAATGTGAAAAAATACAGAAAAAGGTTATATCCTTCATTATTGGTTTTCGTAACATATTTGGAATAAATAATATAATAATACGCTAAAAATGGCAGAAAGCCTAGGAGAACCCCCGTCACAGTAGATAGAATTCCAATTTCGGTTAAATACCCAAATAAAAGCATCATCCAATTCAATGACATAATATTTGTTATTGGACCAATATTTTTATTGAATAATTCGAAGAATTCTAGTTCATGGGAACGCCCTATTTCCTTGTATTGTAAGAAAATAAGATAGAAAATCAATGTAATAAGCATTACCGGTGTTGTTATGACCCAATCTATATACCTTTTGGGAGTTATATTCGTAATTGAATTGAAATTTCTTAGCCAGTATAAGTAAAATCCGCCTTCTATTGTTTGTACAATTACTTCCAAAATAAGTAACTGTTTAAGTAAGAATATTTTAGGAGGCACTTTAAGAAATACTACTATAATATCTATTATACCAGCGATAATTTGTATACCAACGGAGAATACTAATGTACTGTAAACATTTATACCCATTTGTTTTATATAATATAAGTATAAAAAAATTATATTCATTTAATACTTTACGTGCATTGTATAGTATAGAAACCCCGTCCAATTCACTTGTATCTGAAATTGGAATCCAACGTGATAAAGAAATCTCACGGAACATCTGGAAAAACAGTAAATACAAATACATCGCCCAACTAGAATCTAATAATGTCGGCAATGTCGGAGAGAACTTCCTGCAACAAATATGTAACTATAATGATATTACAGCAACAATTGATGGATCCAAGACTAAAGGTAAGTGTAGTGGTGACGGAAGAATAAAAAATAGAAGCGTTGAGATAAAGACAGCCCGTTTAGGTTCGAGAATCATGTCATTTCAGCATGAACTTGGGGAGCATCCTTGGGATGCAGAGTTCATTGCATTTGTTGATATCTCACCGACCAGTGTTTATTTATCGTTGTTCCCGAATTTTACCGAAGAACATTACAAAACCAAGAAAAAATGTTCTCCGTATTTTCCTATAAAAAATGTCACGAGGCGAAAGAGCACAGGTGCTTTCAAACTAGATACTTCACCAAAGATAAATGAAGTAAATCCAAATTGTTTGAAAATAGACGATAGTTCCACTTTTGAAGAAATCGGTGCGTTTATACATCGGATTATTACGTAATCGTAATAATAACCCTAGATAGTTTAGGTGGTATGATATTTACAGATCTATCCAATATAAATTCACGTTTCAAAACGTGAATTTAAAAAAAGATCATATATAAATGTTTAAAATGCTAGTTATAACAACCGTTTCGGTTATTACAGGTAGTGTAATATTTACATACTTTCAACATAATGATGTCTCTATTTTCCATATGAATACTCCATTTGAAGCAATATCGTCAATACCGTTTGCTTATAGTTGGTATGATGTTAAAAATATTCATATATATGTGCCCTTATGGTCTATGGCAGTATCTAGTTTTGTTCTATGGTCTTATTGGACACCATTAGTCGGAATATGGGATGTAACGTCAATGGTATGGTTAATTGTAAGTGTTACGCTTTCTATGTTACCAATTAAAAGTATTGTTCAAAATAGAACTCAAATTATATTTAATGTATTCTTCCTTATGTATTTAACAACTATAAGTTTTATGAATTATATCATATATATATTTGACGAGGATCTTGTAATTAATTACGATGACAAATTATATAGTAATAACAACGAGATAATTCGGATAAATGAAACTTACGAAGTCAAGGAGATTGAACGGTATTATTCGCGTCATTTGAATGTTTCCATCGGAGTCTGTTTAATATGTAGTATAGTATCTACTATACCATTTCATTTCAAGTCGCCTATTTATATATCAGGAGTTTTATTAGTAGTTTTGGGTTTTATTATGAAAGTTTTGTTTATGCAGGGATTAATGGAACATGGGACAGGTGTATTTCATCTATTAGTTGCAGGAGGCGTTAATCAATTATTAAAAGTATGATTCGTATAACAATTATAATATTACCTTAAAATATATATATAATGAACAAAATTTCAGATATTGATAGTCTAGTATTTGAAGGTGGTGGGGTAAAAGGATTAGCCTATATTGAATTTATTAGAGTATTAAATAAGAAATATCCGTTTTTTCTTGAAAATATTCAACAATATGCAGGTTCGTCTATAGGTGCTATTTTTAGTGCACTATTGGCGATAGATACACCAATAGATAAAATAGAATATTTATTGATTGAAATGCTAGAATTATCAGGTAGAGAACAAAAAAAAACATTTTGTTGTATCCCCAAAGGTTGTCTTCCAATATCTTTGGTATATAACTTTTTCTATAAATTTGGACTTCTAGAAAACAAAAATATACAGAATCAAATAAGAAAATGGTTCACAAGTAAAAATAACAAAGACATATATTTCAAAGATTTGAGTAAACGCCTTGTAATAACTGCTGTAAATTTAAATACACATAAAATTGTGTTTTTTTCAAATGAACTAACACCTAATGTTCCACTATACAAGGCAGTAGCCGCTAGTATGTGTATACCATACTTATTTGAACCAATATTGTATGATTTCAACCCAGATATTGAGAATAATAATCATTTATTAATAGATGGTGGAGCAATGATAGAGTTCCCTATAAAGGTATTTGATGATAATGACCCATACGACGGAATTCATTCTTTAATACCCAATAATAATGTTCTCGGAATAAGACTGGATGATCCACTAGACATTCGTTTTATGAATTCGTCTAATAACGCAAAAATTACTAATATAGGTGAATTTATTATTCAATACAATTATACTATGAGTTTTAATTGTAAATTTAATATAAGAGATGATGAAAGAACTTGTTCAATAATAACGAAGGAATATGATATCAATGAGTTGGGTATCAATGACACAATACTCAGTGAATTATTTCATGCTGGTAAGCTGGCAGCCGAAAAATACATTTCAGAAGTTGTCGAGAAATAAATGTATTATATAATTTAATCATATGTTCGGTATATTGCATTAAACAAAGTCTTATCGTCTAGTAGAGCATCTATATACATATAATCTGTTATTTTGCGCAGTCGTGTATTAGGTCCTGATAGGTCCCTCACATGTAAAACCATCTACATATCATATAAAAATAATATTATATGTTTATGAATATTCATTTGTTTTATTGCGATTTCTGTATATGAAGGAGGGGGGGGGCAGAGGTTTGGGTTTATCATATGGTTTGGTATATACCGGCGGTGGCGGCATGTTTTTATGTTTTGGCATACATATATATATTACATGTAAATACTTGAAGAATTAAAATGGCACGAATTGCCATTCTTTTCTTAAGGATTATAACCGATAAGTTTCCAAACACACGATGGAATCGTGCTATTTGAAATCTTCATCGGGACAATAAAATAAATAAATTTGTTTATTTCATCTATGTTTTTGATTGTTTTTGATTGTTTTCTCTTTCAGGAGAAAATGCTCTTGGGCGTTTTTTTGAATCTTTCTGGATTAAATTATAAATCATATTCGATATACATAACTGTGATTCGTTTACTTCATGGTCAGTGCCATCGTCATCGTAAGTGCCATCGTCATCGTAAGTGCCATCGTCATCGTAAGTGCCATCGTCAGTGCCATCGTCGCGACCATCGTCATGTTTATTGTTATTATTGTTTTCTGCTATTTTTTTTATTACATCTATATACTGGTTTGTTGTTTCTTTTAATGTATCGACTATACGTTCATAGCGTTCTTTTACTTGGTTATATTCGTATAGTAAATCTTTATATTTTTGACCAATTATCAACTGATTGTCTATGGAATCAACATTGATTTTTAGTATATCGGGAATATTACAACCACCATCTTCTTTTATTGCTTTTAGTAGAATCGGATATTGTAAAATGTTAATATTATGTGTGATGTGTAGTAAATCATTACTAAGTCTATTTATAGTTTTCCACGGTTCTGATTCTATATCTCGTTCTGCCATTTCATATAATATTCTATATACTTTTTTTTCTTTGTCTGTGAAAGGAAAATATAGGTTCGATGTTCCAGTGTTTTTTGTTTGAATAGGACATCCAACTATAACTTCTTTGTTTTGTAGGTCTGATACAATTCCGTTCTTAAGATAATATGTCATTTCTGACAATACCTGAAACACCATACTATAGTCGATTGATGCACATACATTTTTAAATCCTATATAATCATTCTCGAGACTCAGTTGACAACAAGTAACAATATATGGCACCATATCTCCAACAGACTTAATCAAATTTGTACTTAATAAGATTTCGTCCCGATTGTTGGTTTGGTTTGCTTTTCTTATTATATCTAAATTTTTGCTTATTAAATTCTGTGTTATAGTGTCTGACGTAAAAGTATATGAAGGTTCTACACCGGTATTATCATAGGCAAAAAAAGTAAAATTATCATTAGGGGTTTTCGTAATTTTAATTGTTTGTTTTCCGTCAGGTCTATATATATTTAACACTAATGTAAGTGGTTTTATTCGATCTGCAGGTATGGTCAGATCCTCGTCTGGATTAGCATACTGAAACAATCCGGCTGTTCTTTTTTGCACTTCTTGTATACCAGATAACGTAGGTTTCGGACCGCCATCGAGTTTCAGCAATTGATTTCGGCTGTTAATAGTTATAGTGGTTCCGGATTTTTGCTGGGAAATTAAATATGATGCTGAATTATCAGCATCTGATGTGTATATAGTAGTATTTAATCCATTAAACGGATATATACCCATGCCTGCAATATTATTTCCCAATTGTATTTTTATTTTGCCTTCTTTTCGTATGATACGAGGTATATTGAGTTTAGATGAAATATATAAACATAATTCAGATGTTAGTCGTTGATCTCCTGCTAATATATCGAATATTTCTATTAATACTGGTTCTCCTTCTAATTGTGATTTTATTAGGATTTTGATATCGTTTTTATATGTAGAATCTAGTTTTTTAAAATCATGATTTATTTCAGTAAACAACATAATTGCATATCCAAGTTTAGTGTATTTTAAATCAATATTTAAATTATTATATTCTTCATTACTAAAATCATTAACTATAATTGTATATAGTTTTTTTGCTGTATCTGTAGTTTCGTTTTTTGAAAAATACAAATTAATTCGTTCTTTTAACTTCAGTAATTTTGATTTCTTATTTTTTTTGTATTTTTGGTATTCTAGACCAATTTGTTCTAAAAATGCCTTTGTAATTGTAACAAGGTTATTATTCATAGTATTAGTATTCTTTTTTATTAATCCTAAGTAATGTTGTTTATAAGCCTCCATTCTAACTCGATAAATATTTAATTTTTCAGTTGAAGTAAGAATATCTTTTTCTTTTCGGGATGTTACTAAATCTGGTGTGTTACTTTGTATATTGTGTTTTTCATTTTCGTTTTTAATAAATTCATTTGAAATTTCAAAAAAAGACGTATTAACAATATCATTTGCATCATTTATATTTATGATATCACTGTAAAGAGATTCAAGCAATTCCTTCCATTGTATATTGTTAGTCAATTCGGTGAGTTTTTCTATTTGTTCTTCTATTTGTTTTTCTCCATCTAATATTTTGTTATAATCATTTACTATTTTATTTACGTCTATACTAAATAATTCTCCTATTTCTGGTCCTTCTTCAGATAAACTATCTGATTCTTGCATTGATACGTAAATATTTCCACTATCTACTCCTTCGCTAATAGGTACAGGTTCAGGTACATGTACAGGTTCAGGTTCAGGTACAGGTTCAGGTAATCTACCAAAAAAACCTTGCGCTGTTGACCACATCCCACCTCCAGAACTTCCCACCGGTAATTTATAAATTTCATTAGCGACTATGGATTTTTTGGTTTTCATGTTGTCTTTATTTCTACGTGTTTTGTTTAGTTTTCTTGCGGGTTTTCTTTTTTTGGTTTTCATGTTGTCTTTATTTCTACGTGTTTTGTTTAGTTTTCTTGCGGGTTTTCTTTTTTTTGTATGTTTTATTGGCTTATTCATTTAATATATAATATACTAATATTATTTTATACGCCATGAGTTGAATATGTGAAATCATCCCAACAATCTATCCGTTTTGAACAAATGTATTATTCATCACTATGATCACTCTCGTTAATTGACTTAAAGATTGTATGATAATACATACATATGATCTATATATATTTTATCATATATGTAAGTTATTAATCTAGATTTTGATTCCAATTATTACACAAAACAAAAAAAACATTTTAGAAGCGGTGAGGTAATAAATGTATAATCATATAGTATACAATGACAATGGATCTTAAATGGAAAATTTCTTTCTTCTCTGCGTTTATTTTTCTCCTCGTCGTCCACCCAATGACCTACCAATTTACTCAAAAACTATTTGGGGGTATTTTAGGTAGAATTGCTGACGTAAATGGATGTCCTACAAATACAGGTTTAGTACTTCATACAATTGTATATTTGTTGCTAGTTCGCGCGTCAATGGATATAAAAATGTTCGGTTAATTATGAACTAAAAGACGGAATCCCTGTAATTCCTTTACCTATAATCAGAGCATGGATATCTTGGGTTCCTTCATATGTATTCACGGCTTCCAGATTCAACATATGTCGTATAACATAATATTCGTCGGATATACCATTTCCACCTAACATGTCCCTAGCATTTCTGGCGATCTGTAGTGATTTTATACAATTATTTCTCTTTATAATAGAAATATTTTCAGGAATCATAATGCCTTCATCTAATAATCTTCCAACTCGTAAGGATGCTTGAAGCCCAAGAGTTAATTCAGATAACATGTCGGCAAGTTTCAATTGAATAATTTGATTTGATGCTAATGGTCGGTTGAATTGTTTTCTATCCAAACAATACTCTCTAGCTATTAGATAACAATCCTCCGCTGCTCCGAGAACACCCCATGATATACCATATCTTGCATTATTAAGACACGAAAATGGACCTTTCAATCCCTTTACATGCGGAAGCATGTTCTCCTTCGGAACTATAACATTGTCCATGAAAATCATTCCAGTATTAGATGTTCGTAATGAGAATTTACCTTGAATTTTTGGGCATGATATTCCTTTCATCGCCTTTTCTAGGATGAATCCTCTGATATCATTGCTTTCGTCCTTTGCCCAAATTATAAAAATATCAGCTATAGGAGAATTTGTAATCCAAATTTTGCTACCATTCAATATATAATTACCATCCCGTAAAACTGCATTTGTTTTCATTCCCGATGGATCACTGCCGTGGTTTGGTTCAGTCAAGCCAAAACATCCAATAAGATTACCCTTTGCTAGGTTCGGTAAGTACTTTTCTTTTTGTTCTTCAGAACCAAATTTATATATCGGGAACATAACAAGAGAAGATTGCACACTAGCACAACTCCTATAGCCACTATCAACTCTTTCTATTTCTCGCATAATTAACCCATATGAAACATAGTTGACACCAGCACACCCATAACCATTGATTGTAGGTCCTAATAAACCGACATTTCCCATTTCCTTCATTATATTTTTGTCAAATGTTTCATTTCTAAATGATGCGACAACATTCGGTGATAATATTTCTTTTGAAAAGTTTGACGCTAGGTCTTTCACTGAATTTTCTTCAGATGTCAGTTGTTTATCAAGTAAAAATGGATCTGCGAAACTAAAAACGGTCCTTAATTTTATTGATGTTAGTGGTCGAAATAAACGATTAGATCGAATCATCATCATTATACACAAATATGCATATTGTTTTTAAGTTATTTCGAAATTGTATTATTGAACGAATATTGTTTATATACATTTTTTCTTTAAGTAGGAAAATCAATAAGTCTTATAAGTCTTGGGAACTGAATCATTATTAATAGGTTGTAATAATTATTGGACATTTTTAAAATGTCCGAAAAGTAATAGTAGGTCTCTAAAAAATCGTCAAAATACCATTCAAATCATCATGCTGTGAAAATAAAAATTGTAATTTATTTGTGTTAGCATAACATTTTTTGTATATTTTAGTCGGCGTAAAAATTTAGGGGATTTTATTATATCTCGCCTAATAAATTACGCCGATGTTCGAATGTAAATCTTGTAGCATATTATGTAGTAAGAAATCAGATTGGTTGAGGCATACATCAACAATAAAACATAAAAATTCGGCGAGTGACGAAAAAAAAACGCCACTGCATTGTGTTAGCTGTAATAAAATGTTTAGTAACAAATATGAAGTTAA
>Ga0222649_1000262_pt1 | contig 19102 bp, 22 predicted proteins | sample AntAcemetagen337_FD_179865 | JGI IMG/M metagenome (GOLD analysis project Ga0222649, IMG submission 179865) | Saline water microbial communities from Ace Lake, Antarctica - #337 | ecosystem: Environmental > Aquatic > Non-marine Saline and Alkaline > Saline | place: Antarctica: Ace Lake... | reverse complement strand
ATAGGATTTCCGACCATTTGGAATCGCTAATGCCAAATTATAGTTGATGGGAACATTCTTATGCATAACAGTTTCATAAGAAAGTTCAAATTTAGGAAAACGCTGTTTCAACATGTCATTTTGATGTGGGGATAAAACAGTCATATACATACATATGTGATTACCTTTATATAACTTCCTTAATATTATTGTCATCTTCTTCTAGTCTCAGTTGTTGTTGTGCAAACTCTAATAATTCTGATTCCAAATCTCTCTTTGACATTGTTTTTGCTTCTTTTAGTTCGTTGATAATTTCATCGAACTTCTGTTTGTGAAATCCCACTAAATCCTTCGTTTTTCTAGGAGTAAGTGTATCTTTCAAATATTGAAATGAATATTGTCCTATAGTTATTATAATAATCGAAATTAATACTGTTTGTAATATTCCCCACATATACAATTTTGAAGATTTAAAATGACACGTTTTTACGACAAATAAACTACCTAAGATTTGAAATGTCATGTTTTCTCATTCCCTAACCCCAAGTAGTTTAATAAAAGTATTGCTAACTATACCGCATATATGATAACAATTAATAAATACAAACGATATAAATAATATAAGATGATATATATTAACTATGCCGACAATTGTATTAGTAGACACAAATGGAAATCTTAAAGAGGTAAAATTAAAATCAGTATCAGATGAGGAACTTATGAAAAAATATGGATTAAAACTTTCTGATATGAAACACAATTGGAATGTAACAGTGAGTAAAAAAATATATAATATTTCATTATATGCTAAGACATCAGGACGTGCAGGACAAGAAAACAAATATGAATTTCCGCCTCCAATTGATTCTGATTTATATTTCGGTAAATGTGCTCTAATTAATTCTGGTGGTAATATTAGTATAATTGAATGGGGCGCTATATATGAAAATTTATACGGAGGGTTTGATGATATTGGGGCGAATGATTCAGACGAAGAAGAAGATGATTACCCTGATGATGTATCGTTAACAAAAACTGGATATATGAAGGACGATTTTGTAGTGGACGATGAAGATGACGAAGAAGAAGAAGACGAAGAAGAACAAGAAGAAGAAGAAGTTCAGTCTTCAGATGATGATAGTAGTAAGGTTATCTTAAAAAAACAAAAAGGGAAGACAAAAGCAAAAAATGTAATAAAACCCAAGGCGACTTGTAATAAAGGAGACGAAACATTGGAACACTCATATTTGGATTGTACCTTAGAATTGACCGAAGAAGATTACATATAAGAAAATTGAAACATAAAAATATATATTATTATATTTCAATAAAACATCATGTCGCGAATAATTTCCAACCCCGAGCAATTTCGTAAAAACATTAGTGATAAAATAACCAAAATAATCAAAGATGATATTTTGGGTATGAATATGGAGAAGGCAGTATACAATTATACAATTCGCGAAGCAGGACATAAAAAAATCATAAAAAAATGGACGAATCCATCATTCGCACAAATGTATATAGATCATCTACGCACCGTATATTTGAATTTGAATAACGAAATCATATTGAATCAGATAATATCCAAGGAACTAGCCCCGCAAATATTTGTATTTATGACACATCAAGAAATGAAACCCGAGAGATGGATAGAATTGTTAGAGAAAAAAAATATTATTGATGCTAATAAATTCTCTAATAATATTGAAGCATCCACTGATTTATTTACTTGCCCAGCACCGAAGTGCCGTTCTCGAAGATGTACATATTACACTCTGCAGGTGCGTTCAGCAGATGAACCTGAGTCAGTATTTGTTACTTGTTTGGATTGCGGTAAGAATTTTAGAAAGGGTTAGTCAAATTTTAAAAAAATAGATAAAAATAAATAGATAAATAAATAAACTGTTTTTTTTTATTATGCAATAATTTCTAAATCCGATAATCGCCAATATTCCGAATTACCATTTGGAAGTGGGCGACGAATTATAAATGGTATTTTTTTCATATCAAACTCCTTCAATGCAATCAAATAACCATCAATCATTGACGGTTCGATTTCAACAAATGGTTTTGCACCCGAATTTATTTGTTTCGCACGTTCACCAATTGCTCGCGCTTTCTCATATCGTGTTACAAACGGCAGAGTCCTATGTAATGGGTCTATAATGATACCCCGGTCATCGCGAATAACAGTGCATGATGCTTCCACTTCCTCAATACTATGTGTATTCAATTCTGGATGGAAATCAGACATAATATTTTGCTTGACATCGTGGTCTAGTTTTTGTAGATAATTTTCATTTAGTGTATCATCATCATCGTCGTCGTCGTCGTCGTCCTCATTTTCATCTTCGCTAAATTCCATAAATTGTGGTTGTGTTTCTGAAGTGTTCTCAGTGTCGGAAATATCTTCTCTTATATCATCGTCTTCATCTTCTTCATCTTCATCTTCTTCTTCCTCGTCAATATTATTTATTTTATTATCGATATCATCGCCGTCAATATCACTATCACTGTCACTTTCACTTGAAATTTCACCTTCTTCTTTTTCTTCTTTATAATCCATTTTTATACTATATCTCGCTATTATTTTATCTGAATTATGTTTCAATTTTTTCACGCCGATTGCCAAGAAGTGTCGCATGTAGAACAAATATAAATATACTTTAAATTTGCGTCATCGTATCTCATATAAATAATCTCAGCAGGTTCCTTAACACCAACTTCGTTTGTTTTACAGGTTGCATTAGGACATCGTATATTTCGCAATCTGGGAAGTGTAGGATCTAGTTTTGTATACTTATTTATGAGATGCGCAGATTGTTGTTGTGTTTTCTTGAATTGTGTATCCAACACACACACTCCGTCATCTGTTAGAGTTTCGTCTACATATCCGCAATTTCTACAGTAATAATTTAACTTTGTATTATCCTCCGTATTTAATCCGATGTAATACATGTTATCGCACTTTTCACAGAACTTCATATTTGTGGTTATTTACTTTGTAATGATATAATGTTTCTTTTGAATTCAATTTTAGAGTAAATATATAATTATATGTTTTTCTATTAAACACTTGAAGAATTAAAATGGGACTTTGTCCCATTTTTTTCTTAAGGGTTATAACCGATAAGTTTCCCAATGGACGCTGAAAGCGTACCATTTGAAATCTTCATCGGTTTAAATATTTAGGTTCTCTCTATGCGGTATACAATCCGAAAATAAATAGATGTGTATAATAAAAAAATGCCTTGTAAAAAATGCAGACAAGACGGACACAATTCTAGAACATGTAAAGTATCGATACAGGATGAAATCACACCATTACAAACACCAGTAAAACGTTATTATTGTTATATTTTAGGACAAGGAAGGCATATTCATACAGGTATGGGTAGAACATATAATGGATATACTGTAGATCTAGTGCATCGTCTACGTCAACATAATAGTGAAATCAAAGGTGGTGCAGTTGCAACTAAAGGTATAGGACCATGGGAATTCATCGCAGTTATGACGTGTATGGATTGGACGAGTATTCGTGCAATGAAAGTCGAATGGTTAATTCGATATCCTACTAGAAAGAAACCTAGACCATTGCATTTTGCTGGAGCCCAAGGTCGTATAAACAGTTTATCTGAAGTAATCCAACGAATGGACGAAACTAATATTAAATTGTATATTCACCCTCATTTTTATGATAGCGTAAAACTACCAGAACACGTGGAATTATATAAGACGATGGAATCAGGATTTTAGATTTTTGTGTTACAACATATATTCGATTACTCTATCTACGTAAGTTTCTTGTTTTGTTTTTTCGTCTATTTGTCTTTTTCTTAGTTTGCTTCTTCATTTGTTTCTTATTTTTTGTTCGTTTTGTAAAACCACCTTTCAATGTTTTTTCGCTATTCTTTCTGATACATCCTTTGATCGCAAAAAGTATAGTTCCAATACCAGTTGATATAAACGGAAATGCTGCTTTTAATAAAAAAAAGTTATGCGCAGACTCGTTAATTGTTGTTTCAACGCTATGTTGTATTAATCTTACTTGCACATTAAAATCAGATTTAATGCAATTATCTGTATTACCAGTCCACGGTCTTGCAAAATTATCAACTAGATTGAATAAGTTTGCTGCAGATTTTTCATCCGTAATTTTATTGAAACAATCTGCAGTAAACTTATCAGAAATGTTCTCCAATAATCTCAACTTTGTATTTTTTGCAATAATACTCAAATAAACTTCTGGATCATCTAACCAAAAACGCTTGAGTTCTTTTGATTTTGCAACAACCGAATTTTGTTTTGTTTCATCAACATGTGCACGGTCGCTAATTCGTAATTGTGTGGGTTCGTTAATATGTCGATTCGCATCTTCGATTGCGTTTTTAACGAATAAAGCCACAGTAGATTGCGTAGCTTGGTCCTGTTGATTGTACCATGTAAAATCTTGTAATAATAATGGACTTTCAAGTACCGTATCTGGATGTGTTATAAACGAACTTACTGTATTAATTAACAAATTTATATAACCAGTTGAATCATTTGTGGATTGATCTAATTCAGGAACATCATTTATAAATTTAAGGAATTCTCGCATAACAATTGTCTCCGCTTCTTTTTTCAAATTATCATTCGTATTATTTACATTATTCATAAATGTCGCCAATAGCACGAATCCAACAGTAAGGCTACATATAGTATATAAAATCTGAGCAAACTGTTTCGGATTCATACCACCATTGATTATATTTTTGTTATTATCTCCGTTGTTTTTACTGTTATTTATCATTGAATCTGAATCTTCAATAATACCCATAAAAACAGTCATAAGTATTTCTTTCATATTTATCACATCTTGTGATATCGGGTTCATTGTATTAGTAACATCTAGTGTATCGCATTTTTTGAAAAAACCATCTAAATTTATGCCGTTTTTTAACTTGTTTATTTCATCCATGACTGTTTTTTGATTTGCCGAATCAAAATTAACTATTATTTGTGCTAAAATACAACATGCTCTATCGATAGATATAACGTCTACTAAAGGTGATGGCATTTTGATTATACTATTAGGTTCATCAGTAGAATTGGGGGTTTTCATTGAAAATGCTGACATTTTATAATATATTATATAATTAGATTTTTGCACAAAAAAATTGAATTAATTTTGTTCAATAAATATTATACCATAATCAAAAAAAAATATCTTACCATATATCATATTATACTATCAAACAATTTGACATTATAATCTTTCCAAATAAAATTGAATCATCTGTATTCTTATATAAAAATAGCACAATATCATAGACAATGGGACATCGCGCTAAACCGAAACCCGCATCAAATTATCAAGATTTCATCGGCTCACATTGGTTGGGAAAAGATGATGTCCGACCACCTACAAATACAAGAATTCCTCATACAAATTCGTTTGGAGCTAAATATCATATTCCAGATGATGAGTATTCGACATTCTTAGATCATTATTATAAAGATATCGTTTCAAAAAATGGCGATGAGTTTCTCACCGAGAAACAGCGTGAAACGGGTGGACCAATAGCAATTGATTTCGATTTCCGTTATGAATATAAAGTAACCGAAAAACAGTATACCGATAAACATGTTGTTAGTATCGTTCAATTATATTTAGATGTTTTGAAAGATATTTTCCAATTTGCAGACAAGTGTCCATTTCCTATATATATATTTGAGAAACCAAATGTAAATCGTCTAGAAGAAAAGCAGATTACGAAAGACGGTATACATATGCTTATCGGAATTCAAGCGGATCGCACAACTCAGACTATTATTCGCCAGCGAGTAATGGGTAAGATCGAGGAAGAATGGGGTGACTTACCTCTTACAAACACATGGGAGGATGTTCTGGATAAGGGTATCAGCACTGGCGTAACAAACTGGCAATTGTATGGTTCTAAAAAACCGAATCATGACAAGTATTCTCTCACGCGGGTTTATGAATACGAATACGATACAACTGACGGTGAGTTTATGGAGGTTAAGATACCAGTAAAGAAGTTCAATTGGTGTGTAGATTTTCCAAAGTTGTCAGTGCGTTATACCGAACATCCTCAATTCTTCTTTAAGGCTGAGTTTATCGCAATTCATGAGAAAAGCCGTTCCACGACAACTCATAATACTTTCCGCATCCAAACAAACATACAACATACAAATACAATTGATTTCAGTGTAAGTAGTATAAAGTCAAAATCCGATATTGACGGGCTTGTGACACAGTTTATAGAAAGACTAAAACCCGACGAATATAATTTACGAGAAGCATATGAGCTAGCGATGATACTTCCAATAGATTATTACGGTGAAGGATCGTATCTAAAGTGGATGAAAGTAGGATGGGCTCTTTCTAATATAAGTAAGAAACTGTTTATCGCTTGGCTTGCATTAAGTGCAAAGTCGCCTACCTTTCAATTTGACGGTATATCTGACATGTATGATAAATGGTCTGGTTTCGACACTAATAACAGTCAAGGTCTCACAAAACGTTCTATTATATATTGGGCTAGAGAGGCATCTCCTATTGAATTCAAACGCATTAATGATACTAGTATTGGTTATTACTTGGACCAGTCTATAAAACATTTAACTCAAAATGGTATTTCTAAGGGAGACAAGCATATTGGTTGTGGAGATACAGATATTGCGCAGATTCTATATATGATGTATAAGGACAATTACGCATGTGCGGGATTGAAAGCCGATAAATGGTATAGGTTTGTAAAACATCGTTGGGTAGAGGACGAGTGTGGTACGTCTCTTCGTAAACATATTTCAGGTGAATTAAAAGAATTGTATCGTCTTAAGTGTGACGAGTTCACAAATAAATTGCACGATACATCACAAACCGACGATAAGATGAAAGGGTGCGAGGGATTAAGCAATAAGGTTCTAGAAATAATTGCAAAGCTTTCACAAACCACTCATAAAGATCATATATTAAAAGAAGCGAGAGAACAATTCTTTGACCCAGATGTCAATTTTATGGACCTATTGGATAGCAATCCATATCTATTGGCTTGTAAAAATGGAGTTGTTGATATTAAGAATAAGATATTTCGTTCGGGACGTGCAGAAGATTATTTATCAAAATGCACGAACATTAGTTATAATAAATTAGACCGCACTCGAGATGCCGCTATAATTTTAGAGATTGAAGACTTCTTTGCTAAATTGTTTCCATCTAAGGCATTGCGTAAGTATATGTGGCAACATTTGGCATCAATATTAGTAGGGGTGAATTTGAATCAGAAATTACATCTTTATATAGGTAATGGCGAGAACGGTAAATCAGTTTTGATGGATTTAATGTCGCAGTGTTTGGGCGACTATTATGCAATTTCACCAATTTCGCTTATCACTCAATCGCGTCAGAAACAAGGGCAAGCTTCGCCTGATATTGTAGCATTAAAAGGTGTTCGTTTGGCGTGTATGCAAGAACCATCCAAAGACGATAAAATTAATGACGGAGCGATGAAAGAACTTACAAGTGGAGTTGAACCGATTAAGGGTCGTAATCTCTTCAGTACTGCCATAACCTTTATTCCGCAATGTAAGATTGTTGTGTGTTCCAATAATTTTATGAAAGTAGAAACGCGAGACCATGGAACATGGCGTAGGTTAGCAGTTGTTGATTTTGAATCACTCTTTACTGAGATACCAGTAACAGATGACCCAGATAAACCACATCAGTTTAAGGTTGACCGCACAATTAAGGAGAAATTCTGCGAATGGCGTGAAGTTCTTATGGCGATGTTAGTTGAGATTATATTTGAAACGCAAGGACGAGTAGATGCTTGTAAGATTATCGATGATTCTAGCTTGAAGTATAAGGAGGGACAAGACCATATTGCAGAGTTCATACGAGACAAGGTTATTACAGAAGATAGTGGAAGAATTACAAAAACAGAAGCAACTAACGAATTCAATATATGGTATACATCGACTTATGGTCGTGGTGGTTCGCCAAATACTAAAGAGGTTCATGAATATTTTGATAAGCGATTTGGTAGATATAAAGTAAATAGTGGAGGGTGGTTGGGTGTTAGAATCAGATACGAACGCGATGATATAATAGGCACATCGATTGTAACCGACGATTCTGATATTAGTGTAGATGATCTTTAATTGAGGGAACTTGGTCTTGAATAGGAATTAGTAAATCAATAGATAAATTATAATATAATTTATGTATATATGTGTTTTTCTGAAAATTTGTCGTTAGCAATAGGTATTACTGGTATTTTATCCAGTATTTTTTTCTATAATAAAAATTTGTATGCTTCTATCGGAATAGGATATTTTGCTCTCATGGAAATAATACAATTTTTTCAATATAAAGTAATCAATAAATGCAATAACTATTATAATAAATTTTTGACAAATATTGGATATATCCATATTTGTTTCCAACCTTTGTTTTTCAACATTTGGTTGTTTGCTTTCATCCGTAATCCAATATTTGAGTTTTTATACATGTCATTTTTCGCAGGTTTATTATTACTTAGTCGTTTATTCTTTGTAAAAGATGAAGAATTATGTGATAATAAAAATGAACCATTGTGCGGTAAAAAAACATGCTCATTTTCAGGAAACAGACATATTGCTTGGAATATAAGATTACGTGCTCCTGGTAAATATTGGTTTACGCCAAGTATAGGCTTGCATTTTTTTATGTGGGCTATACCAGTATTAACTATTTTACAATTGACACCATTTTTAGCATTGATATTGACCGGACCGTATTTAGGGTATTTTCTTACAAATAATATACACGAACAACCCGCTATATGGTGTTATACTGGAATTGGACAAATGCTATTGACATATTATTTACTAAAATAATATACATATTGCGCGGATGTATCATGTAATTGTTTTTGTAGGATATTCTATATTACTCTTGTAATAATGATATCCCGTAACCCATATGCGCCAAATATTATTGATGAATCACCATTAAATCGTTTGATATCTCGTATATCTAATTCTATACGTAAGTGGTTTTCGGAAATATTTAGAAAAAAAAATCATGATAATGTGCTATATACAGATGATGGTTTGTTTTACAATGTATAATAAAAGTCTAATATTCGGGTGGTATGTACACAGTCCCGGTTATTAAGGCATGTATATACTTCAATATACCATATAATAAAATTTCTACATATTGTATTACAAACGGATATAATAAAAACAACCCGATAACTAGCCCCTTGACGGCACGTAACATATTTGATGGAACCACTTTAAATATAACAACAAACACCAATATGTAATAAACAACAAACAATATATTATTCATAAATCTATAATATGTAACATTTTCGTGTTGATAATTTGATTTTTGATAATCAGTTGAATATATTTCACCAACCTTTTTATACTGAGCGTCTAATTTTTCGTTTTGATCTTCTAAATTACTATTTATATTTCTGTATAAGTTGTAAATTAAATTACAATCCTTATCATTTGCATTGCAGTAATTACTCATATTTACAATATTCGTAGATTTTATTGTGGGCTGTTCTTGCAATCACTTAACTGTGTTGACCCGGCTTTCGCAAATGGAGTGCTCATAGGACATGTTATACATGTATTATTAGTGTTATCTGCATAAGTATTAGCACGGCATTGAGTCTCACATTTTGATGAACCTTCTGAAGAGTAAGTACCAGCAGCGCATTCAGTACATAAACTACCAGCATTATTTGCATTAGAGAAGGTTCCAGCAGCGCATTTGGCACATTCATGTGTAGTTTTATCTATATAATATCCAGCAGTCGGACACGAATTCACGCATTTATTATTATTATCATCCCACGCCATCACATTCGTGCAACAATCCTTTCCTATACAAAACCCTGGTAATAAATCTAAATTTCCAAATCCTCCAGAACCAGTTGATACTTTATTCGAATTTTTCAAAACACCATATGGCGCGTCTAAATCTAACTTGTCAAAATCCATTTTATCTCTGGAATTTATATCCGACCAAACGAACATGGAATAAATCAGAGAAGAAGAGAACAATATGATATATGAGATTGTTATAACTGCATCTGGAATAATACCAAATTTAGATTTTAATGTATTTAATATCACGGCGATAGCCGATGCAAATACAATTGCTAGAACCGCTTTAGTATACGCTGCAATTTTTTTATTGTAATTTTCATTCATTTTTATAACACGACTTTGGCTAGATATTGTTTCATCTACGTTTTTAATTTGTCCTTTTATTACGTTGATTTCGCTTTCAATAATCTTGCTGATATCAGTCATTATATATATATAAAATGTATATATAATATTACATATCCGAATAATTACAATGATACGCCACCATATTATCTAAATTTGAAACGGTCTAATCATTCGCTAAAAATATAGCGGTGATCAAAAATGTTACTGCAGTTAATGATACTACTGTTAATAATAGAGTCCCTTCGTTGATTATTATATTCGCATCTTCTGAGCGCGCATCCATAGTAGTTGACAATGGTTTATTCTCATTGTTATTTTTTGTTAGATATGCGATGTTCCTATATCTATATCCAGGTGTATTAACGTAATCCATATATACACTACGATCATATTTTTTTATATTGGTCTAATTCACAATTACATAATATAGCAACGTGGATGCTACAACTGTCCATAAAATGTTTAATAGTATATTTCTATCCATCGTTGATTTTACTTGGAAAGATGATATTCCATGCAATGTTTCTACTTTTTTCTGTAGTTTCTTACGTTCTTTTGCTATTCCATTATTATAATCTGCTATCGTCATCGGATCTATAGTATCATATTCTATTACTCTAGTTAATATGAATACTGTTGCCAATATAAAAAATAGTAATATTAATTGGTAATTAGAGAACTTACGCATTCTATATATATGTAATTGAGAAAATTACATGTTCATAATAAAAAAACCACTAATTATTACACCTATTCCTAAATTAAATAAATTCAGTCGTTCTATATTATATTGTGCGGTTGTATTCTGGTATAATTCATCTGACCCTGAATGATGTATTTTTTGGTTTACTAGTTTGTCTGCATATTCTTTATTTTTACAAAGATTCGATTTAAACGTGTCACTGCACATATCAATACCGTCTGATGGTATTGCGTCGCAAGTGTTTTTTAATACTCCAGATACTATTGTGTTATTTGAACAATTGTATTGTTCCTTACCAGATGAGTCAAATGCATATTTATAATATAAGAAATCATTTTTTGAATACCCTACATTAACATCGTTCATTTCCTATATATTCTATATACATTTTTCTATACACATACACGATAATATTCATATTTCATTGCAGTTACACTTTTGCGTTCAATTTCGCAAACTTGTCCAGGTCTCAATAAAATCGCAAGTGACTGAGGATCAAACCTACCAATTTCAGGCAATTGGGTTACATCCTTCAAATTATAATTCTTTAACAACTTCACCGTTTCACTTTCGGTGAGTATCTTAATAGGAGGCACAAGATTATGTTCTAATATATTAAATTGTAGGCGATTAATATTATGGATAACTACGAAAATACCATCGTGATTGTATAAATAATTAACTTTTGCAATTATAGTGTCATTTGGTTCACTATCAACAATAATCACGAGTGTATCTTCCTTTGTAAGAACTGTATCTACCAAGAATAAGTCTTCAATTATTTCATCTAGATATTGTGGTCTCATCTGCTTTGCGTCTAGATAGTATTTCACATAGGCTTTATTGTCTGAGTTTTCGTTAGTAACTAGCATATCCAATTGTTTATTGGAAAACATTGTATCAATTTCGTTGATACTAAACTCAGAATAGTCTGTAACATTAAACCCCTGTTTTCCAAGTTGTTTCAGAATATTGACGCGTGATTTGTATATACGGAGGATTCTATTATTAGACGACATGTTATTTATATATGTTTAATATACATTTATATATTATTTCAATTTTACAACTTTTTAATAATTAATTTGTTGAAATCGATAGGTTCTTCTTGTATTTTTTTAATATCATCTGCCTTAATTGTTGTAGTAGTAGTAGTAACTGGTTCTGTTTCATATTTAGTAATAGGCGTTGTTTTATTTTCCATTGTTCCGAAATTAAATACAGGGGCAATATTTATTCCAGGGTGTGATACTTCTTGTATCGGATTAATATCCGAATATGGCATAGGTATTGGGGTTTGTGAAACTATGTCACTGGGACTATATAAGTCTGCTTTTTGTGCGATTTCTATCTCGCCATTTGGACCGCGTAATGTTATCAGATTAGTACCGATTTTAACAACACTCCAAATCATTCTTGAATCATGTTTTCCACCTCCGCGCAAAAGCACATTTTCACCTACATTTAATTCAGTGTCTAAAGAGCCATTTGATAGTGGAGTTGCAGGAGTTCCTGATGCAAACGGAGGGGTGTTCAATGGGGATGGTGCATAGGGAGGTGTTTCTGGTGCATATGGAGGGGTGTTCAATGGGGATGGTGCATAGGGAGGTGTTTCTGGTGCATATGGAGGGGTTCCTTGTGGAGTGTTCGATAGGGACGGTGGATATGGAGGGGTTTCTGGAACGTATAATGGGGATTCTGGCGTAGGAGATATAATAGGAGTATCCTCGTATAATGGTGTTCTATAGTCAGGTGATGTTGGTTCAAATCCGTCTGGTGGAGATTGTAAGTCTGGTGTAAGTTCTTCTATAAACGTTTCTTTTAAAACATTCTCACGTCTTGCCATTTTATTGAATAACTTACGGACTTCATTAATATCCGTTATACCAGAAGTGTTCTCGATATTCCTAGAATTTGCCATACTCTCCATTTGATCTATATTATCTTCTGTGATTATCCTCATTTGCACGTTAATAGCTTGTAATTCCTGTATTAACAATTTCAAAGAATATGGCACACTTATTAAACTGAAATCGCGACCGAAATGCGTGACATTATCAATATTCAAATCTTTTCCATCCAAGGAACCGAAAAAACGAATTGGTCCGTCTGCCATAGGACTTAAGAATAAGTTTTTGGATGGATTATATATAGCAAACAGACCAGTTGTATTACAAACCGCAACCTTATACTTATCGCCACGTTCCATCATTGATTCTGTTAGGAAATCTACCATCCCATGGGAAATAATCGAATCACGTTCCATTTCACCTATTCGCAGCCCTCCATCATTAGCACGCCCACTTACAGGTTGGCGCGTAAGTGCGGTTCTCGGTCCGAGAGCACGATAGTTTATTTTATCTTTCACCATGTGTTTCAATCTCATGTAATATGTGGGTCCAATGAATATTTCACTTTCTATTTGTTCTCCTGACATACCATTGTAAAGCAATTCATTACCACTGGAGTGATACCCCATATTGGTTAATACTTCTCCAAATACTCCAATTTTGCTTCCTTGGTTGATGAACGGAGTACAATCTCCAAACCCGCCTAATAAAGAGCATGCTTTTCCCATTACACATTCTATTAATTGTCCAATTGTCATACGGGATGGAATCGCATGGGGGTTTATGATTAAATCGGGACGCAATCCATCTTTTGTGAATGGCATATCTGATTCAGGAATAATAAGTCCCCCAGTTCCTTTTTGTCCTGCGCGAGATGCCATTTTGTCACCTTGGTTTGGTATACGAACTTCACGGATTCGGACTTTTGCAATACGTTCTCCAGCTTCACCCTCGGTCATGAATGTTTTATCTACAATACCCAATTGTCCCTTCTTGGGAGTTTTCGATGCGTCCACCATTCGACCGTCTGAATTTATCGACATTCCAATTAAAATTGTCTTGTCATTCACTTCGGTGCCTTCGCGGATTAATCCATATTTGTCTAATTTACTATAATCATATCCACTTTTAATACCAACTATATTGGATTCTATTTCCATATTCACAAATTTGGTTTCGGATTTTCCTTCATTGGATTCATTGATTTCTTCGTGTGATTCGTATGTTGTATAATATGTGGTATTAAAGAACCCGCGTTTGAGCGATGCCTCATTTATAAGAATAGAATCTTCCATATTATATCCACTATAAGACATGATCGCAACTATTGGGTTCTCTCCATATGGCATTTCCTCGCGGTTGATATATTCCAAGTATCGCGATTTTATTAATGGTATCTGCCCGCTGTTGAGAATCACCGCTGTCTTATCCATTCTTACCGAAAAATTCGTATGATACATTGAACATGCTTGACGACTCTGACCACAAGAAAACGAATTACGCGCTGGCGGATTATTCTCAATAAAGTTAATTAAATTACACATTGTACCGTATGTAAGAGATTCGTGTATTTCCATATGCGTATATCTGTCACTTTTAAATTCATCCAAGTCCATTGCAATAAGTGCGTTTTCACTTTCACTACTATCTATATATTCAATAATTGCTTTTTTTGTTAAGAATCTCTCTATTTTTTCCGGATTAGTTTCTTTATCAATACCTTCGTATAATTCAGGCAATTCCATAATCTTGTCTTGTAACGCTGTTTTGCGTTTTACATTGAACCCAGTAATAAGATCAGACCAAGTGTATTTACCATTTGTAAGTATATTTTCAACATCCTTATTATCAAATGATATTTTTCCAGTAATATCGTCTTTATAAAAAATTGGTCGAGACATTCTACCATCGTCTGTATAGATGTAAATAGTATTCGATTTAATATCAAATGTAGCACTAGTATAGATATTTATTAATGCATTTCGTCTGTATAACTTAACTTTTTTAATGGTATCAAATGGTTCTGATACGCAACCTCCCCAGTATCCATTCACCATAACTTTTGTAAGTTCCGACAATTGTTTGACAGAACATTCGGTTGGTATTTGCATACCCATTTTTTCACGCAACCATTGAATCATAGGTTCTCTGGTTCCAGTGCCACCACGAGTTACATGTGTCGCAATAGCGAATGTTTTATGTAAACCAATATTAGCGCCATCTGGTGTATCTATTGGATCAATGAATCCCCAATGTGAATTATGGAGAACTCGAGGTCCAACTAATTTAGCTCCTGAATCCATCTGTAGATTGGTTTTGCGTAAATGACTCAAATATCCATTGTAAGACAAGCGATTCAGGTCTTGTACAACTCCAATTCGTTTAGTTTTTGGTTTGGCTCCCCAATTTCCTTTAAATGCACGTCTAAAACCATCTTCTAATATGCGTTCTTTGAAAAATTCGCCTTGGAAGGTAGTAATCAAACTAGGTAAGTCATTACCATATATACTCTTATTTAAATTCAGACGCTTGTCAAATTGGAGATGAATCGACTTTTGTTGCTCGGTAAAATAATCTCGGAATAAATCATACATCAGAGAACCTACCAATTCAATACGTTTATATTTGAAATTATCGCGATCAGTGGGTTGTTCTAATCTAATAAATACCAACATCATTCTTTGTACCATATGACCTAGAAATAGCGATTTCGCGTTGAAATTTACTTCGCCTACATGAGGTAAAAAATAATCAGATAATATTTCTAATGCATGTTCAATGCGCTTTCCCTTCGTCAATGAAGCAATATACTCTAATGCGAGCTGTTGTGTCAAAAACCCACCAGAATCATGAACAGACGGTATGAATAAATCCAACATTTGTTCGTATTTCACTAAGTCTAACATACACGTTTCTATAATTGATTTATCAGAGAGAACACCGAGAGCACGAAATACGATGAAAAGAGGCACTGGTTTCCTTACATTCGGAATATTTACAACTATATTTTTATTAGTGTAAGACGGTGTCGGGGATACTATCTTTACGGATAATGTGCGAATGGGTTTAGACGCGTTCTCTGAAACACTTCTAATTTCACTAGACAATAAGAAATCAGAATCTTCGTATTTACGTATATATAACATGTTATCGGCAAATTTTTCTTGACATATAATCGTTTTCTCTTTCCCCTGAATTATGAAATATCCGCCCATATCGTGTTTACATTCGCCCATTGTATACCGAATTTCAGGTTGTAGTCCTTTCAATACACAAAAATCAGAATGTAACATAATAGGAAACTTACCTAAATATACCTTATCTAAAATGACTGTTCTCTTCTGGGTGTTTGAGTCTACCATCGATTCCTCTGTGGCTTTGCGCAATTCAGATGCCATTGCAGGAGTCATAACAAATTTTTGTTGTATGCGTTTTGTCCTTACCTGTTTTCTAGGAGCACCACCTACAATTGTAGGTTCTACTTCTGAATTCTTAAAGTTTGTAAATACATGCTCTTTCGGATAATCGCGTGATGTCTCTTGCAATTCGTCTTTATTATTATTTCCGATATCACCACCAATGACAGACGGTTGTTCTCCTGATTTCAAGATGTTAATGTATTCAATTTCAATATCATAATGTATTGTCATACCATATGTCATGTTACGAAGACGGGCTTCGTTTGGAAACATATAATGTGTGTTGTCCTTATCGTCGTATACAATTGGTTTCCCAAAATATAGACGGTCTCCATTTTTACCTCCGAAATACATTATACATTGATCCCGATAATCGTCTATTTCGGGGTCATAATTTGAATTAATTCGCACTGGATTTTTCTCTTTAAATATTCGGAATATACCGTTTTTGAAGAAATCATTGTATGATTCTAGATGATGGGCTACTAAACCTTCGGGGTTCTCTTTGAATAACTTATCTATCAAATCCCATGTATCCATCTTATACTATTTAGGTATACTTTATGTTTACATTCTTTATCTGAAAAAATATTTTGATACTATATAAAAATGAACGATCTTGCTTTACAACTATTCGGTCCACTTCCAAAGGAATATTGTTCTCTCTTTTATTATTTATCGATTTTCGGGTTTGTATGGTTAACTATTGCAGTGTTATTATTCACTAGCATGGCTATTTCTAAACGACGCGATCTGTCATTTTATGTCAGTGCTATTTTAGCACTCGTCGGATATGGTGTTTTTTACCTACAGAACCGTTTATTACATAGTATGTGTGTAAATACCTTATAATGTGTCGGAGAGTAAACTATAATTTCCGACAATATCGTTAAATAGTTTATATTTTTATGTAATTTCAAAATATAAACAAGACGGATGGACATCCTTTATTATTCAAATCATTGTAAACATAGTAAGAAAATATTAGAGTTTTTAGTAAAAGGCGGTATTGTAGAATCACTTTCGTGTATTTGTATAGACAAGAGAACTCGCGACCCGAAAACAAACCAGATAGTGGTTTTATTAGAAAACGGTAAACAAGTATTGCTACCACCAAACATAAAGCAAGTTCCCGCTTTATTATTAGTGAATTCTAGTTATAAAATGGTTTTGGGTAGTGATATAGTTCGCCATTTTGAACCGAATATTAAAGAAAAACTAGCCAGTGCGAATTTCGGGAATGGTGAACCTTTAGGATATGCTATCAATACGGCATCCGGTTCGGGTGGTTCAAATATTGTTTCCGAACAATTTACATACTATAATATGTCACCCGAAGAACTCAGTGCAAAGGGAGCTGGTGGACGCAGGCAATTGTATAATTATGTACCAGTTAGCGAAAACTCAAATTTTATCCAAACACCACCAGATACCTATAGACCCGACAAAATTGCAACTGGTGTAACAATTGAGTCGTTACAAGAGCAGCGAAACACAGATGTTCCTCAGAAAAACTCAACACCGCAATTCGAATACCAAAGTGCCACTTATTGATGGGTGTTATAATCTTTATTGGTTAATTCGTAACCCCAATGTTGTAATGTTTGGCGAATTTTCGGACTAATATCATAATCATTGTATTTTGCGTTTTTTTCGGAAATCATATTGATTAACCATTTTCTAAATCTACTATTGGGTCCTGCTGTTTTTTCCCATCTACTTATTTGCCATTTATCATCTGGACTTCTATTTCCCATATAAAAGTTACAATACCATTGAACCCACCCATACGGATGATTTTTAGTGATCCATTCCTTTTCTTCCCAAAATTCAAGGGTTGTTCCAACCTTTACATTATACTTATTAATGGATTTATCATATTCATCCCAGTTTCGGGTCATCCAATCATCAGGTATTTGTTTCCACCAAGATTTCGGATAATCTAAATGTCGATTTTTGTATTTTTTATCTGTTATAGATGAGTATATCGGTCTCCAATATGTTCCGCCAAAACTACCTAACCCAAATATTTCACTTGGCGTTAAATTAGGTCTAAATTCAGGATAATCTGTAAATATAATATTTCCATTATTATTTTTATTAGGCATATTACTATATTTTTATTACACTTTATTTCAAAGATATATCTCTCTCTATGTATGCAACTGAACCATTATTTACATCGACTTTATTTTCCAATCGTTCACAGCAAATTTCAAGATTTTTCATGTAATAATCGCAAGCCTTAATATTATTGTTGTTATCTTGTATACATCTCATGAAATTTTTGTATTCGTTGATACATGAATCGTTATTAGGTGTAACAACATTCGATGATGTGTTTTGACTCTCGACTGATACGGGATTTTGTCCAGTTCCGAATATTGAACCAATTGCTTTATTTGCTATAGCACTCCCTGTTCCGAATGCCATACCAGATACAATAGACGACCCGATATTTGATATTACACTAGAATTACCAGTTGCCACAGAATGGACTTTATTAGTATTTGTGGTAATAGATTTGGCTTTTTTACTAGGGATTATTGTATTACGAGCCATTATATTATAACGTATATAATTATTTGTTTAATTGATTTTTAATAATGAATATTCGGTTAATGACTATTTTAATCACTTATAATTAACCACCCCCACTAAACATTCCCGAGTTTTGATATCGTATAGGAATTACAGTGGGTATTTGATATGTAAATTTAGCGTTTTACTTCAGTGTGATCTAAATACTCATATTAGACGAACTATGTATCAAAAAAAAACAAAAAATCAATAAAACCACTTAAATAAATAAGTATCATATAGAATATGACAGAAAAATCTACTGTATTAAGAGCGTTTAACTCGCATCTACTAGAATTTCTGGATGATATAATAAGTAT